>Ga0131853_10000814_pt1 | contig 56063 bp, 41 predicted proteins | sample TergutLab28metaG_FD_92764 | JGI IMG/M metagenome (GOLD analysis project Ga0131853, IMG submission 92764) | Labiotermes labralis P1 segment gut microbial communities from Petit-Saut dam, French Guiana - Lab288 P1 (version 2) (version 2) | ecosystem: Host-associated > Arthropoda: Insects >...
ACAAAATAAAATTAATGGTGCTGTTGAAAAGACAAGGGGGCGGGCGGCCTCGACCGCCCGAAATAGTTAATTAATGGCTCTTCGGGCGGTCGAGGACGCCCGCCCCTACAATTAATCGCTCATCATTATCACGAATATTTAGCACCTCCAAAAGTATTATCTTAATAAAATGAAAAGTGTTGTTGAATTTTTTTCAACAACACTTTTAAAATTAACTTATCTTAACATTTCATTTTTAACTTTTCACTTTACTAAGCCAGTCCGCCAAGCATCCTTCTTCGTCTTAATTTGACATATCGAAAGCCCAAAACTCCGCCAAGAACGCCTGTCGTTCCTAAGATTGAGCTGGCAACTATTTGAGTTAGGTTGATAAAATCATAGTCGATGTGGGCAGTTTGAACATATCCATACAAAATTTCGCCGTCTATCATAAAATAGATGAAAGTGAAGTCTCTTGTGTTATCAAATGAAAAGCCGGGAACTTCAACTCTTGTGCCTGCAGAAAGGGGAATAAAATTTCCGTAGTCATCTCTAAACCTTGGGTCAAACTGCATTCCGCCTAGCGGATTAGCCTCGCTTGGAGGAAATCTTCTGAAAATATATGCATGATGAGGGGCTCTTAAAGGACTGTTAGGGTCGCTTGGGTCAACTCTTAAAACTCTTGCCATAACAATAGTTGCATTGTCGTTGAGAGTCTCAGACGGCGGAAGTCCGGCAAAAGCATAGTCCGAACAAATAAAACCTTCAAGATTATTGCCGACCAAAACCCTAAACCACCTTCTTTGATAAGGTAATTCAAAATTATCACGGAATCCATGGCTGATTATTTCTTCTCGTTCAGAACAAAATTCATAAACAAAGCCGAGAAGGGTGAGAGTTTCATTTGCTAAGAGTGAGTTGTAGCCGGGGATAATATTAGACTGTCTTGCAGGAAAAGCGCGAACCACGGCGCCAACTCTATAGACTGTTAAATAGCCTCCGGATAATGCAACGAGTGTGTCTGAATAAGGAAGCGGAGCGGATAAATATCTTGTCAGGACATAGCCGACAATTAATGAATTTCCGTCAAGGTTGTCCGCAATAATTCGGGTAAAGCCTGATTGCTGACCGCTTGGCGCAATAACTCTGAACTCATAGGGAAGAGTCGCAACAATATTTCCGGTTTGAGAAGGTCTTGAATGAACTGATATGCCTTGAGGGTTTACTACATGATGAATAATTCTGTTTGAGGCATGATATGTATTTGCATTGCCGTTAAACGAGGTGGGGAACTCCGGGAATTCAACGCCGAATTCTTCTGAGCGGATTATTTGAACAATATGTCTTGGAGTGTTTGCCGCCAAAATATCTCTTTCCAAAACACCGTTCTCTCTGCTGTGTTCAACACTTGAAACATGAATGCTTGAAAATCTTCCCGTGATGTTGAGACTTCTTTCATAAGACGCCTCATATATCGGATCGCCGCCCAAATCATATCCGTCAAAATTAATTCTTTTAATTGAGTGAGGAGCATTGTTTCCAACACCATCAATCATTAAAAGATAAAATCCGCCAAAAGGGTCTTTGGCAATGCCTTGAACAGTGCTTGTGTCACGAGCGGAAAAATTATTTGCATTTTCTAAAAGAATCGGAAAAATTTGAATGTTATCGCTATTAGCGTTGTCATAAATTCTAATTGGAGCAAATGAGTTTCCGATTCCGTCAATATTGACATAACCATACGCATAAATAAAATATTCATTGTGAACAAAGGGAAGTATCGGAGTAGAGTCAATTCCTCTTATGTCGGTAAGACCTTCTAAAATTTGAGGAAAAGCAGTCGTTCCGGCACGCCTTCTTCTCAATTGACCTTGGCTGGTCAAAACATAAATATCTCCGCCGGCGCTGACTGCAATATCAACTATCGTTTGATTTGAGACAATATTTTGAATTAAGGTTCTTGAAAAATTTGGCGAAGGTCCGATAATAGTTATTGAATTTCCGTGAGCGACATAGAAGTTGCTGACGCCGGCACTAATCGCAGACGGGGAAGGGATGTCAATGTTAGTGAATGTTTCGCCGTCATAAATAACAACCCTGTTGTTGTCTCTGTCGGCAATACCAATTTCGTTTGCACCTCTTGTTGCAACATCAACAGGGGAGTGGAAAAATCCGTCATCTGAACCCATTGAAGCAATTAAGGGAGTTGAAACAAACGAAGTGCTGCAAATTCTTAATATTCCGTTATTTCCGTCCTCATCTTCAGTCAAAACAAAAATATAATTTTCAGATGAGCAAATAGCAATAGCGTTTGTTTCAAAGACTAAAGAGTTTAAAAGCGGTATACCTCTGTCTTCAACCAAGACATTACCTTCAGGATAAAAAACGCTGAGAGTTGTCGGAGACAAAACAGCGACTCTGGTTGGAGTTATCGGAGTAATTCCGATAAAGTTTGCGGCGGTAATAACAGGAGTGTTTGCCGAAGGCATATCAGGGCGAATAAGCCCGACTCTATTAGACTGCTGTCCGAAAACACCAAAGAAGTTGTTATCGATAGCACTAAGATGTCTGATTGTTCCGCCGGCACCAACAGCAAAGAAAGGCGCATTATAACTTTCCAAACCGAGTGTTGCAGAATAAGAGATAACAGAAAAGCCCATTGAAATGTGAACGGGGAAGTCTAAATAAGAATAAGCAAAGTTAGGACTATATCTTGAAGAACTGATAACATCTGTTCCGGTTAAAATCAATTCTCGATTGGTCACTCTTGCTGCTGTGTTTGAATCGCTTAAGTAGTAGACAAATAAAGAATATGACGAAGCGCTTATTCTCTCAACCGTGAAAAGATAATCGCCATAGATTTGAAATTGAGTAACAGAGTTTATTGAGGGTATTCTAATTCTGTAGGGAACATTGTCAATGGTTGTTTCTCCGCCGTCAGGAGCAGAAAAAACAACTAGTTCATATCTATAAGAAGTTGTCCCGCCATTCCTGTTGAGAATGAAAAGATTGTCATCATGAAACTTGATATCTCTGGCATCTTCAAAATAATGATAAACTCCGCCGCCGGCAGGTCTTATGTAAGTCTCCGGTGAAATAGGGCTGCTTAGTTGACCATTCGCAAAAGAAGCAAGTCCCATTGCTAATGAACTGAAAACAAACAGCAGCGCCAACCCCAAAACAACTAATAATTTGTTAAAATTTTTGTGCAGAATTCTCATAGTGCCTATAATTATACCACAATAAAAAATATCTGTAAAGTAAAAATGAACAATTTATTTATTTATTTAATCACAATAATTTAAGGCACTCATAAAATTATCAAATGCTTCTTGTTTCATTTTTTCAATAGTATCATTTGGAATTTTTATCAAAAGACGAGTTTCACAACAGCCATTCTCATCAATATCAGTAGTCACTTGACATTCTCCGTCGCTATTAAACAGACATAATCTGCATTCGCATTTCATTCTCTCTTCAAACATTGTCTTGTTCTCCTTTTTTTAATGTGCAATGCACTATACTCATTGCACAATGTGAAACGACAACCACGAACCACAATCAAAAAACTAACCAAACAAAATTGTAGGGGTGAGCAACGCGAACCCGAATAATGGACAACATAATAATGATAATTTAATCGGGCTCGCATTGCTCGCCCCTACAATTTAATTCCCCCGAATACACAACATAACAAACCGTAGGGGCGGCACTCTGCCGCCCGCACAATGTTATTCGTTGTTTACGAACCACCATCAAATAACGAACCGACAAAATCTTGCCTGCTTTTGATTAATTACTGCATATGGTTCTAATAACATTGTTCAAGCGGTAAAACATTCCCACCACTAAACATTTTGTCATATTTCAAAAATATCATATGCTTTATTTGCCTCAATGATTTTTCAATATTAATTTTCATATCACAATAAAAATTGCTTGACAACACTTGCAACGCTGTTATATAATAGCAAACATACGGAGTGGTACTCAAGTGGCTGTAAGAGGCGTCCCTGCTAAGGATGTAGACCGGGCAACTGGTGCGAGGGTTCAAATCCCTCCCACTCCGCCAAAATAAAGCGGCTCCGAAAATTTTTTCGGAGTCTATTTTTTTGAATGGGATGTTTTTATGTGTTCCATTTACTTTTCAGGAGACTATTTATGGAAGTAAAATTAAGAAACATTGGAATTATTAAAGATTCAACAATAAAGTTGAGTGGATTGACCATTGTTACTGGACACAATAACTCTGGCAAGTCTACTGTTGGTAAAGCAATATATTCTTTAGTCGCTGCCGTTGACAATCTTCAAGACTGCAATCTTGAGGATAAGAGTTCTTTTGCTTTACAGTTTTTAAGGAAAATAACAAATAACTTTGACTTTTTTAGATTTTATAGCAGAAGGCAAAATTTAGAGCAAAATCAAGAAAAAACAAAAATTTCTGAAATTATGTATTCAAATAAAATTGAATTTTTATCCATTAAAGAGTTGTTGGAGTATGTTAATGATTTTAGTTTGGAAATTCAAAATTTGTCTGAAGACTTTTTTATGCAATTTTTAGATAGGGAAGAAAAGTTTTTAAGTAGTAGAATAATGAAAGAACATATTTCAGAAATAATTACTAAAAAGCCTGATATTTTAGAATCTATAAAGATATTAATAAAAGATCTTGAGTCTGACCAAAACTTAACAAAGTATGCTAATGCGAGAATTGAGAGAACACTTAAGAGGGCTTTTTCAGGACAAATTCAGCCTGTAAAAATTTCTAATCCTTCTTCTTTGCTGAAAGTTTCTAAAGGTAAAAAAATTCTTTATGAAGTGAGTATTTCTGAAAATAAAGTAAACGATAAAGAGTCTTATTTTTCACCTGCTTTCTTTTCTGCAATATTAATTGATGATGTTCACATACTAGATTCTTTGTCTTCTAATTATGAACTTTTTAATCGTCAAAATTCACGAACAAGGCATTTTACTGGAGCAAGGCAACTAGACTTTGCTGAACACATTAGTTGCCAGTCTTCTGCTTATTGTTTGCTTGAAAAACTGAGTAAACCTAGAACAAATATTTTTGAAGATATAGTTAACGCTGAAAAGGCAAAACAAGTTGTATCGTTAATCAAGTCTAGTTTTTCAGATGAAATATCTTATAAAGATGGAAAACTTATGGCGGGTGAGAATTTGGATTTAAAAAATTTGGCAACTGGCTCAAAACTTTTTGCAATACTAAAAATGTTATTAGAAAAAGGGCATTTGGATTCAGGGGCTGTTTTAATTTTAGATGAGCCAGAGGCACATCTGCATCCGGAGTGGCAAAATACATTGGCTGAAATAGTAGTACTCTTACAAAAACAATTAGGACTAACAATTTTATTAACAACTCATAGTCCTAACTTTTTGCTTGCACTTCAAACAATGTGTAAAAAGCATGAGATTTATCATGCCACCTCAGTATATTCGGCTGAAAAGTTGTCAGACAATTATCTTGTTAAACTTGAGGATATAACAAATAATGTTGAAGTGGCTTTTTCTAAATTAGTTAGACCATACTTGCTTATGGAAGAAACTCTTTACGCTTTAGAAGAGGGTGCTGAGGATAAGGGGGAATAGGCATAATGCATAGTGAAGTCAAAAAGATATATAATTTTTTTCAACAAGATTTTTTACCATTAGAAACATTTAGAGTTTTATCTTATGATAAAGCAAACAAAATTAATTGGATACAAAACACAGAAAAAGCCTTTGATTTTGATAAAATTAAAAACACTCTTTACAATGTTTCTCCTCTTCCAACATCTGTGGATGCTTTATTTTTTGGAAATTGCATTGCTTTCATTGAATTTAAAAATAGCACAGATAAAATAAAATCAAAATGTCGTGATAAAGCAAGAGATAGTATAATGATTTATAGGTTTTATTTGCAATCATGCAATCTTACAGGGGTGAATCAAAAGGACATAAAGACGAAATTTATTGTGGTAATAAATTCAGGAAGTTTTGGAAAGCCCAGTGCTGCATATTCAGCGGCACTTTCAAAGTCAGCGGGAATTGAAAATTCATTATTGAGAGAGTTAAAAAATAAATTTACAGGAAAGAATTTTTTGAAAGAAGATACATATTACACGGAAGTTGATGTATGGAACGACATTGATTTTGACAGAAAACTTTTGTCTATTAAATAATTGATTCTGGACATGTGACAAGTGACGCAAGATTGATGGATTTTATGATTATGTGATTTATTATGAAACAACAATTTGATAAAAATATGTTAGCAATGGAACTTGTTGATTTTAAGAGTGACATTGATTCTAATCAAGAGTTCTCTTATGACACTATGCATTTGTTTTGTTCGCCTTTGTTTTTAGAGGCGATGAAGTTGCTATATGACAAAAATATTCAGACTATGTCTTGCGGTTCAGGCAAAGAGAGGGGAATACTCCCCGGTATTACTTGCAATTATTTGATGCTTAGTGATGAAAACAAAGAGATTGCAAAAGATATGTTAATTTCACCGCATGAGTTTCGTATTGGAGCAGCAATAAAAGATAACACAACATTTTCGGAATTTGAAGAAAAACTTTTAAAAATTGTTCAACTGTTCAAACAGCAGTAATGCTTAAAAAATCTAACATTAGTCAATAATTAGGAAAAGTGTCTTTGACGCTTTTTGGTGCAGACTATAGATAAATTAAGTCATTCTGAGTGAAGCGAAGAATCCAGCGAGGGAAACGAGTGTAAAATGCTTTTCCAATCAAAAGCATAAGTCTTTGCTAGATTCTTCGCTTCGCTCAGAAAGAATTGCAAAGACCCTTGTCAACAGTCTTCGACTGTCTTGTCTGATTTGCTGGTATCAACACTCTCCGTCAAGAGTATTGAAGATACTTGTCAATTTTTGTTGGTTTTTTTAGTCGTTAGCCTAGTTAAATGCTTGACGAGTGATTGACAAAAGAGTATACTAATGTAACATGGACAAACTATGTGGTGTTTTTTTGCGTGTTTTTGCATGAGCCGATAGTTTGATTTTGGAGATTATTTAATGAAAAGAAGAGGTTCGATAGTTCGATTAGGAGTTATGGTCGTGGTCGTAGCACTGGGGCTGATTTTGTCGTTTGTTCCGATGAATTTCGGAAACACGACATTTAGAGGTTTTGCACATTCAATAATGCTAGGTCTTGATTTGCAAGGCGGAGTTTATGCTGTTTATCAAATGGATGCAGCCCTTGACGGTGACACTACTGACTTGTCTCAAAGAATGGACGCAACAAGAACAAGACTTGAAACTTTGTTAGTGTCAAGAGGTTTCACTGAAAGTAATGTAGTGAGGCAAGGGGCGGACAGAATTCGTGTTGAAGTTCCCGGTATCGGTGAGCCCGGAGCATTACTTGATGTTATGGGTGAGCCTGCGGAATTATCATTTAGAATGGATGACCCGAACGGTGCGCCGATTGCAGGTTTAACCGGAAGAAATGTGACAAGTGTCGGGTCTGGTTTCGACCCTCAGCAAGGCGGTTATGTCGTTCATTTGACATTTGACTCAATAGGAACCGCCGCATTCTCACAAGCAACAGCACCTGAAAATCACGGAAGAAGTATTTCAATCGTCGCAACAGTCGGCGGAGTTGACCAAGAAGTATCTCGTCCGACAATTCAAGCCCATATTCCAAACGGCCGAGCAGTAATAACCGGTATGCCGTCAGCCGCTGCCGCTCAAAGACTTTCCGATCAAATCTTAGCAGGGCAATTTGAAGTTCGTCTGACTCTTTTGGAGTCCGACACAATCCCGGCGACACTTGGAGAAGCCGCATTGTTTTATGCCGTTTTGGCAGGTATCATCGGTGTTCTTCTTCTTCTTATTTATATGGTGTTGGTCTACAAGATGTTTGGAGGGTTGGCATCACTTGCACTACTTTCAAAAATATCGCTGCTCTTATTCTTCCTCGCAGTTGTTCCATGGGTTCAATTAACTCTGCCCGGACTTGCAGGTGTCATACTCTCAATCGGTATGGCAACGGATGCCGAGATTATCATTTTCGAGCGGATAAAAGACGAATACAGAGGAGGGAAGTCACTTTTGGCATCCTTTAATGCAGGCTACAAACGAGCCTTCTGGCCGGTATTTGATGCGAATGTCACCTCAATCATCGCCGCAGTTATCCTTTGGATATTCGGAACAGGACCTGTTGTCGGATTTGCAGTAACGCTTCTTATCGGTATTCTCCTCTCATTCTTCACCAGTATGGTTGTCACAAGATTCTTGTGCAAATGGATGCTCAAAGCCACTTTGGCGGATAAGCCTAAACATGCTGCAAGAAATGAAAAACTCTATGGCTTAAAAAGAGGAAAAAATTATCAAGCCCCGACTGATGAAAGTCAAGACGGACAAAAAGTTGTAGAAATTGAAAAAAAAGACATGAAACTAACCCCGGCCACTGAATAAAATGTGATTTGTGGTTGGCGGTCGGTGACTTATGAATGTTAAATTAATCTTTCTAATCACTAATCACCATCGCTAATCACATAGGAAAATAAAATGAACAAATTTACTAAAATCAAAAATGACCTGTCTCACAGGTTACTGGAAAAAGATTACAAAGTTGTTGAGAAAAAGAAAATCTATTTTCTTATTCCGATTGCTTTTTTGGTTCTTGCCATAATAATGGGCATAATTTTTGGTGTTACAAGAGGCAGTCCGTTTAATATTTCGATGGCTTTCACCGGCGGACAGTCTGTTGACATCATCCTTGGGACAAGATTAACAGATGACAATGCCCAAACCTACAGAGAGGAAATTTATGCTATCGTCGGAAGACTTCATCAGCAAGAGGGAGTCTCAGAAGAATACAGAAGAGATATTCCGGCAATCACTATGTCTGAAACTATTCAGCAAGGTGCTATTGGTTCTGAAACCGCATCAATCCGCCTTCAGTTCAATTCAAGCGACATAGCCGCCGACGACACCGACACATGGGACATCATTAACGAACTATTAACGGAAGAATTGAATCACCTGTTTGCAATGGTGCCAAGAGTCACAAGTTATGGCTCAAATATCATTGTTGAATATGACTCTCTTATCACAACAAGCACTGAAGAAACAAGGTTGTTTGGTGCAATCAGAGAGGCAGTAGCAGCGTTTAACGGCGGAACCATTGTTTTAAGTGCCGACGGAATGACTTATGGAAGAGACAGTGAAGGAGCGTTAAGCGACAGTATACTCGTTATTCCTTTTTCCGGAACAGGAGACATTCCTTATGATGCAATCGCAGCGGCTCTTGCTGTCAGCGACCCTTTCAGCATTGATATTCGCTTGACAGGCTTCACATCTCCGACAATGGCAAGAGAGTTTTTGATAACTGCAATACTTGCGATTTTGTTGATGCTGACATTGCTGCTCATCTATATTGCTTTCCGCTTTGAAGTTGCTTCAGGTCTTGCGACAATCATCTCGATTTTCCACGACTTAATAATGATTATGGCGTTTATGACCATATTCAATATTGAAATCGGTCAAACATTTATTGCGGCGATTATCACAATTCTTGCCTATACTATCAACAACAACATCATCACCTTCGACAGAATTCGTGAAAACATCAAGTCAAAACGCCATGAAGGCAAATCAAACACTTTCCTTGCAAACACAGCAGTGCGTGAAACAATTCTTAGAACCATCAACACAACGGTGACAACTGCTCTTGTTCTTGGAGCGCTTGCAATAATCGGTGTTCCGGCAATACAAGTTTTCACCCTTCCGCTTCTGTTCGGAATACTCGCCGGTGCATATTCAACAATATTCATCTCACCGACCGCATGGGTAATGCTCAAAGACTTTGCAGCAAAAAGAATAACAGGAAAGGTGACGGCTCCAACCAAACCAATAAAAGCAAAGCAAGAGAATTAAGAAAACTTGATTAAATAATTTGAACGACATTTTAAAATAGTAAGCGGAGGCGGAGGAAATCTGTCTCCGCTTGCCGAATATAGTGGTTTTGATGGTTAGGGAAGAATAATGTTATCAACCACTAACCCACTAATCACTAACAACTAGCCATCAATCACTTTAAAAAAATGAGCATAATCTTCAAACAAAAGAACAGCACTCCTCAGAGTGAAGAAAAAATAAGAGAGATGTCAATAAAAACTCACCTTAGCGAGAAAATGGTTGAGTTATTGTTTTTGCGCGGTGTTGAGACGATTGATGAAATACGGAATTTTTTATTTCCTCAAGAGAAGAATTTGTTTGATGCGAATTTGATGGAAGGAATGAGTGAATTAAAGGAGAGGGTTGAAGAGGCGATTGGGAACGGCGAGAAAATTTTAGTCTATGGCGACTATGATGTTGACGGAATTTGTTCCGCCGGTATATTGTCTGGCTATCTGATGAGCAAAGGAATTGAAGTTGTTGTTCATATTCCGTCAAGGGTAAACGACGGCTATGGCTTGAATGTTGAAACGCTGGAAAGACTTCTTGAAGAACACGCCCCCGACCTTATCATAACATGCGATTGCGGAATTTCAAATAAAGACGAGGTTGAGTTTTGCAACTTTGTCGCCGGAGTTGATATTATTATCACCGACCATCACGAGCCGCCGCCGGAGTTGCCTGATTGTGTTATTGTCAATCCGAAACGACTGACTTGTCCTTATCCGTTTAAAGACTTGTGCGGAGCAGGTGTTGCATTGAAAGTTGTTGAGGCGCTCGGGGGAAGAGAAGAGGCATTAAAATATCTTGACCTTGCCGCAATTGCAACAATTGCTGACCTTATGCCGTTAGTCAGCGAAAATCGTCTCATCGTTCAACTCGGACTAAAAAGAATAACAAATCCGGGACTTGAAAAAATGCTGACAACCTATAACCTCAATCCCCAAAATCTTCTTTCGTCCGAAATTGCCTATAAAATTGCTCCCAGAATAAATGCCGCAGGGCGCATGGGTTGTGCAGAGAGAGCGTTTGAACTTCTAAACACCGCTGATGAAGAAAGAATATCTGTTCTCATTGAGGAAATAAACGCTGACAACGATAAAAGACGCCAGTTATGTGAGACAACATATGTTGAGGCGATTAATATTTTGAAAAAAGACGGCGAAGGGCTTAGCAAAAGAGCAGTTGTCCTTGCCCATTCCGAGTGGGAAAAAGGTATAACAGGAATACTTGCCGCTCGCCTTTGCGGAGAATTTCGCCGCCCGACTTTTATTTTGGTCGGAGCAGGAGATGTTTTTAAAGGAACTGCAAGAAGTGTCAAAGGAATTAATATTCATGACATTTTGATAAAATGCAGTGATTTGCTGGTTGAGTTCGGCGGTCATGCCGGGGCGGCAGGATTTTCAATCGAGAAGAAAAAACTAGGTCTTTTCAAAACAAGACTTGATGAAATTTTATTTGATTTTGATGATGAACTTTTTGCACCTCAAAACGATTTTGACACTGTCCTTGAGTTTGATGATTTGACACTTGAATTTGCAAAAGAGTTAGAAAAACTCGAGCCGTTCGGCAGTTCTAATCAACGCCCGATATTTTGTTTAACTGCCTACAAACTCGATAGTGTAATGCCGACAAAACAAAACCCAATCCACACCAACATAACCCACAAAGGTAAAAGCATCCTAGGTTTTAATTTCTACAACGAAAACCAATTCTTGCAAGGCGAGAGCAAAAAACAACTTCTCGTCGAAATTAGTTCAAATTTTTATAACAATGTTGAATACCTCAAAACCGTCCTGAAAGCCGCTAAAAGTGAAGAATTATATTTTGGCGACAGCGCAGCGAAAAGTGCATTTTTAAAAAATATTGAATATATTCCGTTTTCAAATAAAGAAGATAAAAGTTTTTCTTACAATGAAAATGAGTTGAAAGATTTAGTCGATGAAAAATATTCAATCCTAATCGTTGCCGGCTCAAAAAAAAGTTTTGACAAAGCAAAACAAACGCTGAACAAAAAAGTCCTGGTCAATGAGTTTATGCTTTTGGGAACAAAAAATAATTTTACTCGTCTTGTTTGCTCTCCGTTGTTCGATGACGAAAATTTGATTTTGCCGTTCTACAAAAAAATAATCTTTCTTGACACTCCTCCATGCGGCACAGTCCAATTCTTAAACACTCAAACTTCCGCTCAAATATTTTTGCCAAAAGTTGACACAAAAACACCGGACTTTTCTTCTGTTAAAGTTGAAAGGGAAGTGTTTTTAAAATATTTTAATGAAATAAAAAGAAACAATCCTATTAGAGCAGTCAACATTTTTTCCTATTTCAGATTGTTATCAAAGTATTCCTATGACCTAGACCTCAATCAATTAATAGCGTGTTTTTCCGTTTTCAAAGAACTGGGACTGATTGAGATAGAAAAACCCTTCACAGTAAACATTAACCAAAATACCAAATCAGAACTTGCCGATTCAATGATATATAATTATCTTTCTGAAAAGAAAAAATAAATGATTTTGTGTTCTTTTTTGCTTGAAAAGATAATTGGATTTGACAAAAATTGGCAAAAAAAAAAGAAAAACAAGAAATACTTGACAAGTGTGTTGAAAAAATGTTACTATAGTTCTAAAGAATGGAGGACTATACTCATATGAAGAAGTGTTTCAGAAAAATTTTAATCATTTTATCTGTCATATCTATCATGCTGACGGCAAATCTTTTGCTATTTGCATGTGATTTTGGCGGTGAAAATTGCGATTGCACTGAAACGACAATTTGCCAATGCTCTGAAACTTCTTCGTGTGATTGCTCTGAAAATAATTTAACATGCGAGTGTTTGCCTTCATCACTGCTTCCAATACCTACATATACCATTCCGTCTCCGCGATTAGCATATTTTAACCAAACTCTTTCTCAAATTTCTCTGCCAGTAGGCTGGACATGGGAAAATCCTTCTACTCTTGTGGGCTCAGTCGGAACTCACACCCATAGCGCAATTTTCACAACCATTGACATTGAAAATTATCAACTCATCTCTTTGACAAGAGGCGTTCAAGTCATAGTTTCACAAAGCCAAAATCTATGTCCCGATTGCAGCGATTTTCCATGCACATGTTTACCTCAACCTCAGCCATGTAATGATTGCAGCGAATATCCGTGTGCTTGTCCGATACTATGCTCAACATGCGATTTTCCTAAAGACGATTGTATATGTGATTTGCTCCAGATAACAACAGTTCTTGTTCCGTATGTTTTTGAACTATCCTCAAACGGCTTTGTTGTCTGGAATGCATTAAACAGGGCATATGCCGTTTATTTTTGGGATGGGGAAAGGTTCATGCCAATGTGGACAATGTCTCATGGATGGGCAAGTTTAGCATATATCAATCTTTCGGAAGGCGAGCATAGAATGTTGGTTCGCTCCTTAAATCCTTTTTGGTTCTATCATGACAACGAGAGGATTTTTGCCCACAGCAGCGGCATTTGGGAGTTTGAAATTGAGGATAGTGTTTCCGCTCCAAATTATATTTTTTCAGTTCAAGGTATTAGTTTGGATTGGGACGGAGATGTTACTGCTTATTTTATTGATGTTAACAGGCATGATGGCGAAGGATTTGTTAGATTGCCTTTTTCATCCGGAGGTTCATCAATTCCTTTCACTCTTTTTAATTTAACCGAAGGTAATAACACTGTTCGAGTAAGCAGAGTTGCTCCGAGCGGAAACGATAGTAATTTGTGGTTATATTCAAACGGAGTTGTGACAAGACATCTGACAAGCAACGGAGTCGGTTATTGGGAAGTTTATTTTGAAGAAAACAACATAACACCCGATTATGCTTTTGAAGTTGATGGGGCAAGATTTCATTTTAATGGTTCAAGCACACACTATAGAATGTATGTTGACAGAGACGACGGCGAAAACTTTGTGTTTTTGATGAATGTTTTTGGCGGAAATGAAGTGCATCTATCGTCATTGCTTTTAACAGGTGGAAACAACACTGTCAGAGTTGTTCCGAATTCTTTTCCGACAGGAGCATTTTCCTATTATGACGGGGTCTTAACTTTAACAACAACATTGCAGCGGGTTGCTTATTGGGAAATATATTTTGAAGAAGTTGAAACATTTAGAGACTACGATATTGAATTAATAGGCGCTAATTTTCGCTGGAACGGACTAATTGCAACTTACAGGGTCTATGTTGACCGACATGATGATGAAGGCTTTCAATTCATCGGATTAACTGCCGGCGGACACCAACGACCGCTTTCAACTTTGGATTTAACCAAAGGGCAAAACACTATCAAAATTCATTTGCTCGGCATTCCGTCATTAACATGGTCTTATGAAAACGGAGTTTTAACAAGAGCAACTCCGACAAACTCTTTCCATTGGGAAATATATTTTGAAGAAAACATACTCTCAACAACCCGTGTTTTTCAATCATTCGGAACTTATTTCGATTTTAACAGAGTTGCGCCCGAATATCGCATTTATGTTGACCGTCACAATAATTCAGGCTTTCAATTCATCGGAAATTCTTTGAACGGAATATGGGTCAGAATGTTTACGAACTTAAATTTAACTTTGGGTCCAAACACAATCAGGGTTGTGCCGGTCTCTCATGCCGCTAATCAATGGAATTATCAAAACGGCATTTTATCTTTGACAATTCCAAACACAGGCTATTGGGAGTTTGAAAAAGTTGAATATTTAGACACTGTTTCATGGAACTATGATTTCGAAGTCAGAGGTTCAGCCTTCCTTTGGAACGGTTCAAACTATATGTATGATGTCTATGTAGATAGAGACGACGGATTGGGCTTTGTCTCGGTTTTTAGCATTTGGGGAGGCAATACGCTGACTTTATTAACTCTTCGTTTAACAGTTGGCTCAAACACAGTCAGAGTTGTTTCAAGAACACCGGTGATAACAAATATTTGGCAATACGAAAACGGAGTTTTGACAAGAGTATCAACTCAAACAGGCACAGGCTATTGGGAAATTGAACTTGAAGAAGTTGCTCCGACAGAAAACTACGATTTTGAAGTAACATCGGGACAGGTGATGTTTCGCTTTAATGGATTAAGTGCCAGTTATCGGGTTTATGTCGACCGCCATGACGGAAACGGGTTCATTTTTATTGCTTCACATTGGGGAACATCATCAATGTGGCTTGATAGTTTAGGATTGACAGCGGGCAGCAACACAATAAGAGTTTCAAGGTCAGGTTCAGCACAAGTTTCTTGGTCTTATGTTGACGGAGTTTTAACAAGAACTTTATCAATAGGTGCAGGTTATTGGGAAGTATATTTTACTCAAAACAATCTTGCGGCAAATTTTGCTTTTGAAATTATAAACGGCGGCAGTTTAAGATGGGGCGGAACAGATGCAAATTATCAACTCCTTGTCAACAGACACGACGGAGAAGGCTTTGTTCTCATTTTTAGCGGTAACGGAACTTGGGGAACACACCTCGCAAATCTTCGACTTAATGAAGGCAGAAATTCGGTTAGAGTTGTCAGAGATATTTTCATCTATGGAAATGGAAATCTTGTTCAAACCAGAACAACAGGTTATTGGGAGATTGATGACTTTAGAGAAGAGGAAAGAACAAATGATTATAATTTTAGATTGAGCGGCAGCACTCATTTTTGGTGGGGCGGGTTATCAGGCTCTAGTTACAGGGTTTATGTCGACAGGGATGACAACGAAGGATTTCAATTTATCGGCACAACTTGGGGCAATTCATCAAGGACACTTGAAAGTCTTAATTTAACTCTTGAAGGCAACACAATAAGAATTGTCGGAAATATCTATTCTTATGTAAACGGTGTCATAACAAGATTAGTCAGCGTCGGGTTTTGGAGTGTTGAAGTCGTCGACACAACCGCAACCGCAAACTATGAATTTTCAACGACCGGAGCAAGTTTCCGCTTTAACGGAACAAGTGCGTCCTACAGAGTTTATGTCGACCGCCATGACAACTTAGGGTTTCAATTCGTTGGAACAGCTACAGGAACCTCAACAATGCCGTTTGCCTTCATGGGATTAACTTTTGGGCAAAACACGATAAGGGTCTCAACACCGCAATCAACTCATTTTTGGTCATATTTAGACGGAGTTTTGACAAGAACATTTGTCACAGGAAATGCTTACTGGGATTTTTATTATAATGAGACAACAGTTAGTGTAACTTACAACTTTCAATTTGACGCAAACAGCATGAGATGGAACAATCGAGTGGGACACTACAGGCTATATGTCAACCGCTATGATAACCTAGGTTTTGTTTTCCTAACTTCATTCACTTCAACTTTTACTAATAACATGTCAATAACTTATCAAAGTTTGCGTTTCACTCTCGGCTGGAATGCAGTTCGGGTTGTCGGCGAATATTGGACAATTGCAGACGGAGTTTTAACAAGAACTCTAAGTTTGGGTGAGAGAAGAATTTATCTTCAAGAAACAGTTGAAACTAATGAATATGATTTTTGGCTTGTTAATGACAATATGCGATGGAACGGAAGAAGCAGCATTAACTATCGGGTTTATGTCGACAGGCACGACAACCTAGGATTTCAGTTCATAGGCACAACAAGCGGAACAGGACAAAGGGCATTATCAACTCTTGGATTGACGCAGGGAAATAATACTGTAAGAATAACCTCAGTCGGGCAAACAAGATTATCCTATTCAAACGGAGTATTGAGTTTGATAGCAGGAAGTCATGCTTATTGGAATTTTCAGTATATTCATGATGACAGAGTGGAATTATATAACTTTGAACTAACAGGCTCAAGTTTCCGTTTTCATGGCTCAAATGTGAGTTACAGGGTTTATGTCGACAGAGATGACAACGAAGGTTTTCAATTTATCGGATACCAAACAGGTATCCAAACAAGACAACTCTCAATGCTCGGATTAAATCAAGGCAATAACACAATCAGAGTTGTGTCAACCGTTGTTCCGCCTCATTTGTGGGAATATAATGACGGAGTTTTGACAAGATTTTTATCACAAGGCACAGGCTATTGGGAAATTTATTTTGAAGAACAAAATGTTGTTGGAAACTATGTTTTTGAGGTTGCCGGAATACTTTTAAGAGTTCATGGTGCAACCCCTCATGGTTATATACTAGAAGTAAAGCAACCGGGTTCAGATTCTTTTGTTCCAATGATGACTTTTTCAACAACTGTGTCTTTAATGAATTTGGACTTAATGCCGGGAGAACATATATTTAGAATAACATCTTTTGCAATCTGGACTTATGAAAACGGCACAATGAGAATGACAGTCTCAACAGGTTACTGGAAATTTGAACTTGTTGAGCAAGATTTTACAAGAGATTATGACTTTCCGATAACAGGACAAAGTTTTAGTATTCATGGTCCATGGAGTTCGTTGCTATACAGAATGTATGTTGACCGTCATGACGGAAATGGTTTTGTTTTTGTCAGAAATGTTACTCTTTCAGCAGCAACAAGATTTGCGGATTTAGGACTAACTTCGGGACAAAACACAATCAGAGTTATATCTCAAATTGCAAATCCGAGACTGCATTCAATGTATTACAGTAACGGCATTTTATTTAGAGGTCAGAGTTCTTCCTACTTTGATATTTATCTTGAAGAGGGAAGTATTTCCAGATATAATTATGTTTTTGAAATGATGAGCAATAACTTTTCTTTTCATTGGAACGGAATAGTTAACAGCGAATACAGAGTTTATGTTGACCGTCACGACAATATTGGCTTTCAATTCATCGGAATAACTTTTGGCGGAGCAACAAGAGGAATTGCTACGCTTGGTTTAACTCTTGGTGAAAACACCATAAGAATTGTCGGAAGGACATTTACTTATTATGACGGAGTGATAATTTTTACAACAACCTATGACTACTGGGAAATTTATTTAGAAAATGACGAGGCAATTGACTTTGGTTATGTCTTTTCAAGAAACTCAGGAGCAGGATTTAGAATTGACGGAAGAAGCGGAGTGAACTACAGAGTTTATGTTGACCGACATGACGGACACGGTTTTGTGTTCATTGGTTATCAAGCGGGAACAGCAACAAGAATGTTAGTCACTTTGGGGCTGACAAACGGTGAAAACACTGTCAGAATGATTTCAATCGCTCCGACCTTTTGGACATATTATGATGGAATTTTGACTCAAAGGCATACTTTCGGATATTGGCAAGTTTATGTCGAGACAATAAACACTAACTATAATTTTGAAGTGACAGGAGCAAATTTCCGCTGGCACGGGCTAAATTCAGGCTACAGCGTTTGTGTTGACCGTCAAAATGACGAAGGCTTTGTGACGCTCACAACGACAACTAACGGAACGGCAGCAAGAGCAATTTCAACCCTTAACTTAACTCAAGGTAATAATATCGTTAGAGTTGCTGCCGTCTCACTTTGGACGGACGCAAACGGAGTGACATATTTAAGATTTTCACAAGGTCTTTGGACATTTTATTTTGATGCTAACCCTCTTGAAAACAACGGAATAAGAACAGTTGACTACAACTTAGTTTTTCAAAATTCGGCATTCAGAATAGCAAACGGTGCCAGCGTGCGTTATGATGTCTACAGAGACAGGCATGACGGCGATGGATTTGAATTTGTTTGGCATTTGCCGACGGCAACAGGGTATAGTCTATTAATGCACCCTAGCGGATTTTCACAAGGTCTCAACACAATAAAAGTAGTGTCAAGCGTTCCGACTTTTTTTGAATATGTTAACGGGGTATTAAAAGGTTTCAGAACAACTGCCTACAGAGTATTTTATTTTTCTTATGAAGAAGTTGACTATGATTTCACTTTGACAGAAGACGGCATAAGTTGGGACGGACTAAACATTCAATACCGAGTTGTAATAGACAGGCATGATGGAGAAGACTTTGTTAATATTCTGGGCGGAGGAACTGTCGGCGGCAATATCATGACATTTGAACGCCTTGAGTTAACAAGAGGCTACAACACAATAATGGTCTATTCAGTCACAAGTTCAACAAACAATGACGGCATAGCGGAAATTCACTTCACCATCGGTCTTTTAATCCTCTATGTTTGTGAGGATGGTTACATCACTCTCGTTGGAAACTAACAATTACAAATTTCATGCTATTCTAACAGACTCTTCAATCTTTTTGCGGCTCCGATATTCCCGTCAAATATTTGAACGGTTTTTCCTCGTTCTAAAAAAAATCTTTCAATCAACTCATTAATAAAAACATAATGAGTGCAACCCAAAACAACGCCCTTTGCATCCGCATAGGGCGTTAATATTTTTTCAATGTGAGGATAGATTTTTTCGGGGTAGTCAAAAAATATTGCAGGGGTTTGCCGCTTGCTGCTTATCTTGAAATCCAAGACGGATGACAGAGTTCCGCTTGTATTTATATTATCCTCAATCAATGATGCTAAATCTCTTTGAGGCAAAATTATTAAATTTTTTGAGTCAAATCGACTTAACAAATCTTGAAACTTTTTTTGTCTTATTGTGACCGGCGTTGTGAGCAAAACGACCTTTCCGTCTTTTATCGTCTCTAATGCGGGCTTTATTGCCGGTTCTAAGCCGACAAACGGAATATTATACTTCTTCCTTAACATTTGAATGCCGACATTTGTGGCAGTGTTGCAAGCAACTACAATCGCTTTGCAAGAATGTTCATTCAACAATTTTTCACTGAGTGCAAACACTCTTTTTTCTATAAATTCATCACTTTTGCTGCCATACGGAAAATTCTCCTTGTCCATCAAATAAACAAAGTTTTCATGGGGAAGCAGTCGTTTGCATTCAGCAAGAACGCTAAGCCCCCCAACACCGCTATCAAATATTCCAACAAACTTATGTATTGGGTTCACCTAATCATAATATGTTTTTTTAAGTGAAAAGTGAAAGGTGAAAATAGAAAAATGTTGTTAAAATTTTAAAATATAATTAGAGCAATGCTTTTCAATTTTCATTTATAAAATCAACTTGCTCATAATCCCTAAAATTTCATTCGGGACAAACTTTTTGATTGGAGTGAAACCTTGGGATTTTCTCTGTTCATTTCCCTTTTTTTTGGACGCCAAATTAGTTGTTAAAAGTTGAACCATTGGCGCCATTTGCGGATTTTCATTTTGCAGCCGCTGCTTAATAAGAGAAGTTATCATTGCATTAGAGTCCATTTTTTTATCCTTTGACAACATCTGCATTAGCATGGTTTGCATCATATCACCGCCAAAATCTGCCCCATCGTTTGAGGCAGTTGTTTTATTATGTAAGTCACTATTATTTGAGCCTCTATTCATAAGAAGCGGAAGTAAAGTATTTATGTCCATATATCACTATTATATGCTGACAAACATATAATAGTAACAAAGCAAATAAAAAACTGCAAGGGTGGACACCAGCCGCCCTCATAAAAAAGGAGACTTACATAAATGAAACAATTATCAAACTTTAACAAAAGCAACTTCAATGAGGAAAGTATAAAAAAATTAGCCGGAGATGTCGGTGAAGCGGAAGAGAAGGTTCAAGAGGCATTTGAAAAGTATTCCAAACTCGATGAGGACGGCTTGATTAATGAACTGGTCAAAAAGGTGAGAAGTCAAAGAGAGAACGGAACTTATGACGGCGAACAAATGAGTGCGTCAGTCGAATTTCTGCGTCCTCATTTGAGCCAAACACAATATGAAAAACTGCGAAATCTGATAACACTGTTAAACTCTGAGGATATCTAAAATGAGTGAAATCAAATGCGTCATTTTTACGACAGACAAAAAAGATTTTTTTGCTCTAAAAGATGAATTGCCCTATAAAATAACAAATTCGTTCCCATTCATCAACGCCTATGGGGCGAGTGTTTCCTTATGCGAAATTTCTAAACTAAAACATAACAAACTAATAAGGGCTGTTTCATCACACACAACTGTTAAAACTTGCTCAAACAACAACAATATCTATTATCCTCATCAAAACCCGGAATTAACACCATATTATGAAAAAAACAATTTTGGACAGGGTATTTCGGTTGCAGTAATTGACACAGGAATTTGTCCTCATGTTGATTTTTTAATGCCGAGAAACAGACTGATATTTCATGATTTCATCGACAGAATTAAAACGCCTTATGATGACAACGGTCACGGCACGGCAGTCGCCTCAATCATTGCTTCAAACGGATTGACATCTTCTAAAAAATTTCAAGGCATTGCGCCGCGAGCAAATATCATTGCCCTTAAAGCCATTTCAAATAATGGCGAGGGCGGAGCATTCAAAATACTGGAGGCAATGCAGTGGATTTATCAAAATCGAAAAAAGAATAACATCAGAGTAGTTTGTATGTCATTCGGAGCAGAAGCGGTTACAGACGGAGTTGACCCCCTAGCAGAAGGAGCAAGTGCGCTATGGAAAGCAGGGATAACGGTCATAGCAAGTGCGGGAAATTCTGGAAGCGGCGAAAAAACAATAACTTCGCCGGGAATTTCAAATGACATAATCACAGTAGGCGGAGCATGCAGAAATGATAAAGGTGAAAACCATCCATGCGAATTTTCTTCCCGAGGTCCGGTCGGCAAGTTCACAAAACCAGACATCATAGCCCACGCCAAAAACATAGCAACACTAGACTGCAAAGGTGATTGCTCATTCCAAACCGGAACAAGCATGTCAGCCCCGATTGTCGCAAGTGCGTGTGTGCTTATGTTGCAAAAAAATCCGAAACTAACTCCGAACAGAGTGAAAGAACTTCTTCTTATTAACGCCAAATCTCTTCCATACTCCAAAAACGAAGTAGGACATGGATTGTTGTCGCTTGATTTTATTGAGGATATTTAGTTAAAACAATGAAAAATATGCGAAAACAAATACGCAAGACCTGCACGAAGAGTTCATGGAGCAATACTCATCGGAAAAATAATTTTAAAAACTTTAGCAAAAACACTTGAAATATTATCAATATTATGATATAATTTTGATAATATTATTAGTGAGTGCTTTTAGTGTTCACACAAGTGGAGGTAAAAATTATGCCAATTATAAGACCGGCATCAGCATTAAGAAACGATTATGTGGAAATATCGAGAATTGCGAAAGAAACTAAACAACCTGTTTTCTTGACTAAAAACGGAACGGGTGATACAGTTCTTTTGTCAATGGAAGAATATGACAAACAAGCGAGACTTCTTGAACTTTATGAAAAATTGAGCGAGGGTGAAGAAGACCTAAAGCACGGGCGAGTAAAAACTTTGTCTGAAGTTAGTGCTATGATGAAAGAGGCTATTGCTAAACACGAATAAAAGGAGAGTCGAACAAATGAAGGATAAACACGAATTAGTGATAACCGACGCTGCTGCTCTTGATTTGGTGGGCACAGTCGAATTCATTGCTCAGAGCAGTGCGGAAAGGGCAAATCAATATCATGATGATGTTTTGGCAAAGATTACACTTTTAGAAATCGAGCCTTTGTTGGGCAGACCTCATACTGAAAAGAGGTTGAAAAGATTAGGATATCGTGAGTTAGTGATGTTAAGTCACATTGCTCACTATATTATAGATGAGGAAAAAAGACAGGTGAATGTCATCAGGGTTTTGCATGGAACTATGGATCAGGCAAGGCATCTAAAAATGTTGAAATAAATTTTATATTAGAAGCAAAAATGCTTGCTTGGCTGTTTGGTGCTCCTGTGTCAGTTGCAATTACAATAGGTTGGTTTAGCCAGTAACAGGAACTTATGGTGCGGAAGTTGAAATTAGAGATGAAAGCGGAGCACTTTTATTTTTGTGGTTTGAATATCAGCCGCAAGCGTAAATTTAATACATTTTTCCATTATTAATAATCTCTAATTAAATGTCTGCGAGAATTCAATTTCGCAGGCATTTTGATATATTCTTATTATTAATACCTACATACTCCAAAAACGAAGTAGGGCATGGATTGTTGTCGCTTGATTTTATTGAGGATATTTAACGAATTTATCAGAAATTGATTTCAGAAGCGATGCAATTATGAAAAAACAAAGGAGAATATAATCTCTTTTTGATTCTCTAATATGTTTTGCTTGACTGTATTAATTTTTTTAGGTATTCTACATAAAAGTAAAGTTAAATTAGTAAACACTGATTAATTTAAATTGAATTAGTCAGTGTTTCTTAATAGTGATTAACTTGATGAAGGAAGAAGTTTATGAAATTATTAACTGAAGATTTGAAAGGGAATAGATTGCCGTTAATTATTTTTTGTGCTGTCGCAGCACTACTTTTAGTGTTTATGATAATCGGGACATTCTTTGACTATCAAATTGCCCTCGGTATGGCTGCTCCATATAGAGGATTTTTCTATTATGGCTTTGGAATGACATTTGAGGTTTTTGGTTTTTTGCCGGCAATACTTGTTAATGTTTGTTTGTTTGCAGTTCTTAGCGTTTATTCAAAAAGAAAAGTATCGAAAATTGCGTTCCATATTTGCACGGCGATGACTCTTGCGGGTGCTGCTTTCTGTGCTGTTTTTTGGACGCTTTCAAATCACGGTTTTAGCGTTTCAAGAGCAATAGTAGGCTCAGTCACGCCTATCGCCGGTATTGGATTGTCATTTCCTGTGATTATGTTTTTCAAGCGGTTCGATGATGAAAAATTGAAAAAACTTATTTATGTTTTGGCAATTGCCGCAGTTCTGGGTTTTTTGGCAAATGCGACATCGGCTGTTATGCAGTTAACTTGGGGTCGTTACAGATTTTATCAGGTGACTCAAAACGATCTGCCATACTCTCCTTGGTATCAACCTATGGGCAGAGGAGGCACGGCAGAGTCAAGACATGGCTCAAACAGTTTTCCCTCCATGCATGCAACAAGCGTTGCCTCATCAATTGCATTAGTTTTAGTTGCGTGGGTTTTGAAAGTGAAAAAAATGACTAAGATTGCGTTTTTCGCAGTTGCATGTGTAATGCTTGTTGCAGTTCCATTGTCTCGCATGGTCTTAGGATGGCATTATTTGACGGATGTTATTTTCTCTCTTATTATCGGCATGATTGCATTTGTTGTCGGTATTGTTGTTATCGATAAAGGCTTTGGTAAAAAGTTTAGAAAATTTATAGAAAAGAGTGAAGAAGATAGCGAAATTGCAGTTAAAAAAGAAGAAATTAAGGAGTTAGTTTAAAAAATATGTTTTATTTTATCAGACATGGAGAAACTGCTTTAAATGCAATAGACGGCATTAATGAGTTTGACACTCCCTTAAATGAAAAAGGAAGAGAGCAAGTTATCGCATCAAGCGAAAAACTCAAAGGTCTTGGCATAGAATATGTTTATGCAAGCGATACTTTGCGAACGGTGCAAACCGCTGAAATTGTAAACAAAGTTGCCGAATTGAATTTAGAGATACAATTAGATGCAAGACTTAGAGAATTTGGACTAGGGGACTTTGAAGGAGTAGGTAAATTAGAAGAATTAAAATCCAGATACAATGAAATTTATAGAGACCCCGAAAAATTCGGAGTTGAAAAACCTGAAGATGCATTCAATCGCATTGCAAGTTTTTTTGCAGATATGGAAAAAAAGAATTTGACTGAAAATGCATGTGTTGTTTGTCATGGCGGAATAATGCACATGATTAATTATGTTTATCATAACAGTGAATTCAACTTAAAGCACTTCACAAAGTTGGCATCAAAAGAATTCAAAAACGCCGAAATAATGCAATTGGATTTGACTATACCGCGAGACAAAAGACAAAACTATAGTTAAACAATAAAAAAAAGGAGAAACTATTAGGAATGAAAACTAAGTTAAAACAAATGGTCATGAAAAGTGTCATGAAAAAAAGAAAGGCTAATCAGAACTTTAATGAGGCAGAAAGCGATCTTGTCGGACTGCCTGATGATGCTGATGAAACCATAAACAACAGTGATTATGTCAAAGCACACGATAAAGAAGGGAACGCTTTTTTTATGCGTCTGGGCAGGCGTGGAGGCAAAGACGGCGATGACCCTGTTGCCGAAATTTGGTTTGGCTTTTGCACGGCAGACGGAAAGGCATACATGAACAGTCAAGAATTATATAAATTGTCGGAAAGTCCGATTATTGCAGAATGTATTGAACCGCTCAAAGAATGGAAATTTTCTTTTAAGGGGAAAGTTGTTCCGGTTGTGCCCGGCAAAGACAGAGTAGCAGAGCCTTGCGGAGAAGAGATTGATGCCGAGTTTGAGGGGATATTCACCTCAAAGCAGGGCTTATTTGAAATGGCAAGAGATACCCACATTGATTCATATTGTCGTGGTATTGCGGCTGAAAAGTGGAAAAAAGGCTTTTCAGAAGAATTGAAGAAGAACCATCAAACAAGAACTGAGCAAGTCGGACATATCAAGTGTAGTTTTAAGGCGGAAGGGAAATCCTATACTATGGATACTGCCGCACTTCGTGATAGAGCGTTCGGAAGAAGATTATGGAGTTATATGAATCATTATGCTTGGCTTGTCGGGCAACTTGAAGACGGAAGATATTTTAATGCTGTTATGGTCAGGTATCCTAGTGTTAATGTTATCGGATTAAAGACGGGCTACATTTTTGAAAACGGAATATATTACAGTTTGAAAAACTTAAATTTTCCGGAGCATTTCACAACTACCGGTATTGCACCGGTAAAAGATAGTGCGACTGCTGAGTATTCAAATGGGGAATCTGTCAAGATTGATTTTGAAGCAAAAATTTATTTTCCCTACAAATTTTATGATGCTGAAGGCGGATATGATGTATTTGAAGGAGTAACGGAGCATGTTTATAATGGCATAAAAGGCTATGGTATTACAGAGTTTTCCTACAATCACGACAGATCAAGATTAAACACCAAAAGACAAAGAGAATAAAAGGACAAACAAAAGATGAAGATTTTTAATTTAGGCGAAATAGAAAGCGATTATTTATCAAAAGTTGGCGGAAAGGCAAGGGGACTTGATGGCTTGATAAGGGCGGGTTTTAATGTTCCGAAAGGTTTTGTTTTGGTTGATGCCAATTTAGAGACCGATTTAGATAAAGTTAAAGAATACTATCTCAATTCAGGTTTAATAAAGGTTGCTGTGCGGTCATCTGCGAGTGTTGAAGATGGTGTGGATTTTTCTTATGCAGGACAATTTGCAACATTTTTGGATGTTGAGGGTGGTTATGAACTTCAAAAAGCATTGAAAAAATGTATAGAATCTCTTAATGCTGTCACAGCAAAATCTTACGGCGAAAAGTTTGACAGAAACAAAAATTGCACAATGAGTGTTGTTGTTCAAGAAATGATTGACGCAGATTGTGCAGGCGTATGTTTCACTACTGACCCGAATAACTCTCAAAATATTCTCATTGAAGCAGTTGACGGCGGAGGCGAGGCACTTGTTTCAGGTTCTGCCGCTGCTATTCAATATAGTATTGAAAAGTCTGAAATAAACTCTTTGGCAGAAGTTCTACCGCCGCTGACAACCGAACTTATTAAAAATATGTGCATACTTGCGATTGAATTGCAAGATGTTTCAAAAATGCCTCTTGATTTAGAGTGGTGCGTAAAGAACGATAAAATATATTGGTTGCAATCAAGACCAATCACGGTAACAGAAGTTTGCGAAATAGATGAATTTAATCCAAAAGAAGATTTGACCTCTCATGCAATAACTCGCTACAATATAAGCGAAATGTTACCTGGAGCGGTTACTCCGTTATCACTTCACACAACAGTATATTCAATTGATTGGGGTATTCGGAAAATGCTTCAAGTAGCAGGCGGCAATAAAAAAATGAAGGAACTGCCGCCATTCGGGTGTGTTTTTTCTGTTAAAGGGCACCTTTTTTTGAATTTAAGTTCGCTTTATCGAATTACCAGAACAACATATTTAGCAAAAGTTTCAAGTGTTGATTTGTCGATTTGTGACAGGATTTTGGAAGATGATGAAAAGGGAATCGTGCCGGGAAAAAATGCGTGGTTTTTGCCAAGACTTATCAATTCCATTAAATATATAAAATTTATAATGTCTGCCCAAAAAGCAAAAAAACGCATTGCAGAACTTAGTGAAAACTTCATAATAAGCGAAGGGGAAGAGACAATCCAAAGTTTATATGATAAAATAATAAAGGCTCAAGAAATTTCAAATCAAGTTTCATATTTACACTATATAACTTCCGGACAATCAGGAGCAATGTCAAGTGCCACAACCGGAGCATTAGATAAAAAATTTAAGTGCAGAGAGAAAAGCAGAGCGGTGCTTGCTGAAATGCTTGAAAGAATTGATGACATTGAAAGTGTTGATATTCTTGCATCATTGTGTCGAATTTCTTCTGCGATTCTAAAAAACGAACCAAGAGCTAAAGAGTTCAGTGTTGAACAACTCACGGATTATATGAAAAATGCAGGTGATGAAGTCCGAGAATTGCATAATTCTTTCATGAGAAGGCACGGACATCGTGCAATTCGTGAGGCGGAACTAAGAAGCCAAAGTTGGGCGAATGATGAAAAAGCGTTCATGCAATACTTAAAAACTGTTATTACAGGGGGAATGACTGAGCCGAAAAAACAATCTCCGCCTGATTTAGAGCAAATCATAAAACAAAACGGTTTCAAAGGAATTGCTGCCGGTAAGATTAAATATTTTGTGAATCAAGCACGCGAAGGAGTTCGGAATCGTGAATATTCTAAAGCAAAAATGATTAAAGTCTATGATGTGATTAAACAAGCATATTCAAGACTTGCAAAAATGTTGGTTGAAAAAGGAAGGCTTCCCGAAGAAGATGCCATATACTTTTTGACGCCTGTTGAAATAGGAATGATTGTAAAAAGTGAAAATGCCGGACTTGTCAAAAAAGCACTACAGAGAAGAAGACTTTTAAAAACACAATCCCAACTGCAATTTGCGGAAGTTTATACGAAAATACCTGAGCCGATAGTGTCTCGAAAAGTCGAATCAGGCGAAATTCTTCGTGGAACTCCGGTAAGTCGCGGCATTGCAACGGGACCTGCAAGAGTAGTGAAAAGCACAGAAGATGCATTGAATCTGCAGCAAGGTGAAATCATGGTTGCTGAATTCACTGACATTGGCTGGTCACCATTCTATTGCTTGATTGAAGGACTTGTCACAGAAGTCGGCAGTGCATTATCTCACGGCGGAGTTGTAGCCCGTGAATATGCTTTGCCGCTTGTTGCAAATGTTGCGAGCGCAACTTCAAGCATCAAAACAGGAGATATAATAACAATAGACGGTGAAGCGGGTATAGTGCAGATTGGATAAAAAGTATTTTAACAAAAGAACTTTTGCTTATCAACGCAAAATCTTTGCCATATTCCAAAAACGAAGTTGGACATGGACTGTTGAGTTTTGATTTCATTGAGGATATTTAGTTGCTTTTAGCGAATTGCTGTTAAAGTCGTTTGAATAAACATTCAGATAAATGCGGAATGCCTTTTATCTGCTAAAATAATCCTTGAGTTTATAAGATGCTAAGACATCACGAGTGATATGGAGAACTCCGTCAAGGCGGGGTCGGATTTTCCATGTCATTAAAGTGATTTTTCCATTTTCAATTTCAACTCCGGTTATGGCTTCAGGGTGAATTCCTGAGCCGCAATTTACATAGAAACTTTTATTCGGACCGTTCATCGTCGGTCTATGTGTGTGTCCAAAAACAGAAAGTATTTTATTTTTGTTTGCCCATCTTGACAACCTGCGGCTGATTTTATTTTTCTTTTTGTAGTTTCTTGCAGGGTGTGTTGGGTCTTTCATGCCGATTATTTGCAGAGGTCTCCAAACATATCGGACTAAAAACCGCCCTAACCGCCACAATTGGTCATTAATTATGTCGCCCTGATGACCATGAGATAAAAATATAATATGATTGCTATTAGAGGAGTGTCTCAAAACAAGTGACTCCGGGATACCTTTCTTTTTATTAACTCTGTCATGATTTCCAAAAATGCGAAAGAAACGATTTTTTATTCGCATTTTTTCAAAAATTTCATAGACTTCATGATACATGTCCTCTATTCGATGCAGTTGTCTATTTTCCCACAACTCCTCACCGTCTCCGAGTTCAAAAAACAAAAAATCATTTTCAAAATAATAATTAAGAGCATGCAAAAAGATATTTTGATTTCTCGCAAATTCATCTGTGCTGCCACCTTCGCCGCGGTGAGCATCGCTCATAAAGACAATTTTTGAATCATCACAGAACGGTATACGAGCGGAATTATTAAAAAGGGAAGTTAATTTTTTCTGTGTTAGCATATTGTATCTTATGTGTATAAGGTGTAATAGGTTCATAGATCATTTTTTGCATGAGTGTTAATATATCAAGTTTGAGATAAATAAATATTAGAAGATGAAAAATGAAAAAATACATTTCCTATTCGTAAATTTTTTATTAACAAATTGTAGTTTTTATTTGCCGGTTAGTATTTTATTGCTTGACAAGGCATATGGTGTTGTGTTACACTTACATAGAATAAATTTATAAAAAGCACTTTAAATAAATTAAAGTGCTTTTTTAAAGAAAAAGGAGAAACAATGAAAAAAAGAAAAATAGCGACAATTTTATTGTCATTGCTTGTGTTTGTTGCACTCGGTATGGTGCCTTTTATGTTGACGGGTTGTTCTGACGATTATCCTGCAGATCCAATGGTCACAGCAGGCTTTGCTCACACCACAGTGCTTCGTCAAGACGGCACAGTTTGGGGATGGGGTCGAAATGAGGAAGGACAACTTGGCAATGGAAACAGAATTAACCAGTATAGCCCTGTGCGATTCAGGATTGAGCCGTTTAGGCACAACAACATTGATTATCTGCCGCCTGAATATATAACACAAATTGCTTCCCACAAAATCCACACCATGGCACTTGGAAACGATGGCAGTGTTTGGGCAGGGGGTTGGAATCAAGAAGGTCAATTAGGAGCGCCTGTCGGCTGCAGAACAATTCCTATCAGAGTTCCTTTTCCCGATGACAGCATAGACCCGGCACTTACCCGAATTATTGATATTGACGCAGGAATGCTTTTTTCAATTGCACTTCGTGATAATGGAAATGTCTATGGTTGGGGACGCAATCGCAATCAAATCATGATGAATGCTGTGAACGCAACGCCTGCGTCACAAAGAATTAATACTTTGTCTCGTGCAACCAGATTTGAATCACCGGAACTTCACAGTATTGTTCAAATTGCAGCAGGACATGAGCATGTCCTTGCCTTAAGAAATGACGGAGCAGTTATTGCATGGGGAAGAAACAGAAACGGACAGGTTGCGAACATAAGAAATCCGATTGATGCGGCTCCGTCACCGACACTTGGACCTCCGGGAGGACTTGTGTGGGATATTTTGCTGCCAACTGTTATAACAAATGATAATTTTCCGTCTGACCCGACTGACCGTGTTGTGAAAGTTCGAGGCGGCGGATTCCATTCGCTTGCATTAACTGAACAAGGACATATTTATGCTTGGGGAAGAAGTGATCGCGGTCAAATCGGCGATGGAGTGTCTCACACACAAGGAAACGCTCAACCTATTCCTCAGCGAGTTATTCTGCCTGAAGGAACAAGAGCAGTTTATGTCGCAGGTTCATCTGCTGACAGCAACGCTGCAATACTTGACAACGGCAGAGTAATTGTTTGGGGAAGAAATCAAGAAGGTCAACTTGGTGTCGGTGCGGCAGGACATATCCGTGAAGACGCATTTGAGTCTGTGCCAAGACTAGCACTTAGAACTGTCGGAATGTATCTTGAAAATATAGTTTCAATTGGCGTCGGCGAAACTCATATGACTGCAATTTGCGGCAGGCACGGTGATGTTTTCAGTTGGGGAACAAACTGGGACGGAGAGTTGGGCAACGGCAGAAATGCTATTGCTTGGTCTAATGAGCCTTTGCAAGTAATGAGCGGGGTCAGAGGTGCTTCTCGCGGCGGTTCTCCTCCGCATGTTGAAGACACAGTTGCATTAAGAGGCATAAACTCGCTTGCAGGCGGACATTTGTTCACACTGGCACTTGATGAAGACGGGATAGTGCATGGCTGGGGAAGAAACAATCATGGTCAACTATTGATGATGCACTCGAACGATCACTATGTTGCAACAAGGCTTGAAGACTTTAGAGTTCATGACCCTCGCTTTCCTATTATTAGAAACACATGGATTAACAACATGGGGCAAGTTGCTCCAAACCCAAACCAAGGCATTCAAGGAGACCCGAACTTTGCAGTTCTTGACAATGTTTCTGCAATTGCTGCAGGCATGGAAGTTGGATTTTCTTTTGGTCTTGCTGTTCGCGGCGGTTATGCATACGGTTGGGGAGACAATGAAGACGGTTGGCTAGGGCATGGGTATGTTCAAAATCGCAGAAGAACTTTAGGCGAAGAACCAAAAGACAACAACCCAAGACCAATGCAATTCAATCCGGCAGGCGGCGGCGGACGAGTAAGTGCAACTGCTGTTGCTGCCGGAGGACGCCATAGTCTGGTACTTCGTCCTAATGGAGAAGTTTATGCGGCAGGAAACGGCGGACATGGAAGACTGGGAAATTTGGAAAGGAATGCTCAAGGCAATCCAACCGGCACAAACTATCCTCTTCGTGTTGTTTTCCCGAACCCTGTTCCAACTATCACTCAAATTGAGGCTGGTTTTCAAAACAGTTTTGCAATAGATTCTCAAGGGTATCTTTGGGCTTGGGGAAGAAATCATCAAGGTCAACTTGGAACAGGAAGTGTCAATGCTGAAGGAAATCCTGTTGACTCTCACACTCCGGTGCGAATTTTAGGTCCTAGTATTAGATTGAATGCAGGAGAAATAGTGGTGGAAGTTTCAGCAAGAAATTACCACACTCTTGCTCTCACTAACACAGGAAGAGTGTTTAGTTGGGGTGTCGGCTGGAATGGAAGACTGGGTCATGGTGACGGCAATCAACGATTAGTTCCGACTCATATAGAGTTTGGGGCGTTGAACATTGCAGATAATCGAGTTATCTCTATTGCAGCAGGAGGCACTCATTCACTTGCAGTCCGCTATGACGGAACGGTTTGGTCTTGGGGAAATAATTCGAGCGGACAACTCGGAAGACCTGTTAACTCAAGTAATGTGCCGGGTCAAGTTGTCGGAGCAATCCACGGAACAATAACAAATGCAACACAAGTTGAAGCAGGAAATGAGCACAGTCTTGCAATCGTAGGAGTCGGTGTGACTTCTGAAGTTTTTGCGTGGGGAACTAATAGTGCAGGGGCACTTGGAAGCGGAGGAAATCAAAACCCTCCGTCAAGGGAAGCAATACAACAAGGTATCGCATCGCCCGATGATACTGTTTTAACTGCAAACAGACAACTCTCCGCTGTTCAGGCTCTTGGTGTGTCCGGAGTTGGCGGTTTCTTTAATATTCACAGATCTGATTTCCCGCCGGTAAATATAGTAAATGCACCACTCGCAGGCTGGGCAATCTTTTTGATAATTCTGGCAGTCTTGCTGCCGTTTGCCGCTCTTGGAGTGTTTTTATTCTTCTATTTGAGAAATCAACCGAAGAAAGCGTATGCCGGACAGTCTTCTTATTCGCCGAAGATTTCTAAAAACAACCCATCTCAAACAAAGCCTCCTCAAAGGACGGAAACAAGAACACAAACTAAAGAACCTCCAAAAACTACTCCAAGGAACAGCCCCGCTCCGCCACCGCCAAGAAGCGGAAAAAAATAATTAAAATACAAAAAGAACTGTCTCTTATCGAGGCAGTTCTTTTTTAAATAAATTACAAATTACAGTGTATAAATTACAAATGATGATAGAATTAATTTAAGTGTATTTGCAAACTGTAATTTGCCTTTTAAAATTGTTTATTGTCAATTAAAATCGCTTGCAAAAAAGTATGTTTCGCTGTATAATATATTTTAATGACATTTACTACGGCGCTGATAAATGTGGCAATCCTTATTGGTCTTGCCATACCGGGATTTTTACTCTACAAATTTAAGATGTTTGGCGACAATGCTGCGAAAACATTGACAGTTTTGTGTTTATATGCCGCAACGCCGATATTAATTTTTTCAAATTTTATTGGAGATATTGAACCGGATACCGATTTGCTAGTAGGCATGGCAATAATGTTTGGGCTGGCAATAATAACTTTGGTCGGAACATTTTTTATCGCAAAACTGGTTTTTGTCAAATTTGAAGACTCAACAAGAAAGAGAATAGGGAAAGTGTGTGCTGTCATGCCATCAAGCACTTTTTTGGGAATTCCTTTTATCGATGCACTTTTTCCGGGCCGCCCCGAGGCAATAATCTACACTACTGCATTTATCATAGCGTTTAATCTTTTGTGTTGGACTTTGGTTGTTTTTACCATAACGGGTGACAAAAAATATATATCAATCAAAAAAGCGTTTTTAAATCCGCCTCTCATTGCAGTGATGGTTGCAATGCCGCTTTTTCTTTTACAAGTCTTTATTCCTCAAATTAACGACACTTTGTCTGAAAATTTTATTTGGCAAAGGTTCATGTGGGGAGTGAATTCTTTGGGAAGAATGGCAACACCGCTGGCACTCACAGTTTTGGGAATAAATCTTGCCAGAATTAAATTCAGAGAATTATTCACAGATGTCATTGTCTATGTTTCAGCAGGAATAAAACTAATTATTGCTCCTCTGTTTGCACTCGGAGTTGCACTTTTAGTGAGATTGATGATACCGTCAATTGATAATCTTGTTATCGCAGTGTTCTATATAATTTGTGCAATGCCTGCGGCAATCACATTGACTGCGCTCAGCGAAAGATTTTCCGACGATGGAACAGCGGCTGCAAAAAGTGTTCTGTTGTCTGCAATAATATGCATCATCACTGTGCCGATATTGCTTTTGATGTTAAATGTTGTTACCCCCGATCTCTTTGCCTAAATTGTAAATTGTTGTGACTATTATCAAAAACTGCAATCCTGTTTGTTTGAATTAGAAAAGACTGCTTTAAAGCAGTCTTTTTGCTCATTCTTTGTCGAATAATTTTTTGTTGTATTGAACTGCTTTGTCATTTGGGCGGTATTTTTCTGCAAGGCTGTTGTAATATTTTGCCTTGTCATATTTTTTTAGTTTTTTGTAGATTTGGGCTAATTGAATTGAAGGAATATAACATTCATACTCTTTTTTAACGAAAAGACTATGATTTTTGGTGTCACATTTTAGAGCCGATTCATACCAAAAAATTGCTGCTACAAAATCATGCGAGTCATAAAAATGATGTGCAATGCGGCATAGCGTTTCCGCTTTCGGGGCGGCGAGAGTGAATGAGTGGAGAAGAGAAGCGAGTGCATTAACATCATCGAATAATTTTTTGTAGCAACTCGACATGTCAAGGCAGGCGACAAGTTTGTGTTCAATCCAACCTCTTGGTTCGTTTAAAAAATCTCTAAAAACTTTTATAGATGCTTTATATTTTTTTGAATGCATTAATTCTCTGGCATAAAAAAACTGAAGACGAGGTGTCAAATATCCCATAGATTTTTTGTAATTTTCAAAAATCTCCAAATGATTACTCTTTTTCCTGTCTTCTTTTTTGCTGTGAGTGATTGCGGCGTCTGAGTGGAGAATTATGCCAAAAGGTTCAATACACTCATGAATCGGTTCAATAAATTTCGCATTTTTGCAATTTTTGATTATGCGTTCTCTGTAATATGAAAAAGTCGGATTGCCGATGCTGTCAAATCGGGTGTGATATTTTAAATAAACCATGTCAATTTTTTCAGTCAGTTTTTCTTTTAGTTTGAGAAGTTTTCTCAAGTCATGATTCTCAATAATATCATCAGCATCAAGCCAAAATATGTAGTCGGAAGTTGCTTTTGAAATTGAGAAGTTTCTTGCTTTTGAAAAGTCATCACTCCAAACAAAATCAAATATTTTGTCAGTAAAATCTCTTGCAATGTTTTTTGTCTCGTCAGTTGAACCGGTGTCAACAATAATTATCTCATCAACAAAATCCTTGCAAGAATTTAGACATCTCGCTAAGTTATTTTCTTCATTTTTAACAATCATACACAAACTTATTGTCACATTCTATTGTATGAGAGAATATCTCTATAAGTGTCAATTTAAGAAATTTCGACAAAAAACGCATAAAATGTTTGACAAGAGTAAAAATAAATGTTATAATATAGTTTATTATATATGCTACTTAAGTGGCAAAGGAGAAAAAAATACTATGAAAAAATTTGGTTTATCTATCGTCTTGGTGTTAATGCTTGCTGCATCCGCTTTCATGATGACCGGTTGTGGATTTGGCGGAGGCGATGTTGAAGAGGCATCTCAACTCCATGGCAGATGGAACCTAAGGTCTAACAGTTATACAGCAGGAATCGGAAGATCAACAACATCTGTTAGAGGCACTACTCATTTCATTCAGTTTAATGAAGACGGAACATTTTCATTAAGTGATTATTGGTGGGGAACAGCGAGCGGAACATGGACATTTAATGCAAATAATTCAAGTGTATCTCTTACTGTTTCAGGATTCAGCACTTTTTCAAGCCACACTCGCATAGTTCAAATCAGCGAAGACGGCAACAATTTGCAAATGGAATTTGACCACTCATCTTGGTCATATAGAAACCGCTATGAAAGAGCCTAGTTAAAAAAGAAACTGCACTCTAAAGAAAGAGTGCAGTTTTTTTGTTGTGTAATGTGAAAATGAGAACAAGCGTGTTGGAGAGATAATTACTCGCTGCAAAGGATATCAGTCACTAACCAAAAATCACTGCTTCAGATTCCTAAACGCAGTTGAGAGCATTAACTTTATTCTGTTTATTTGATTGACTTCGCTTGCCCCGGGGTCATAGTCGACGGGGACAATGTTGGCTTTAGGGAAACGGGCTTTTAAGGCTTTCATGACGCCTTTTCCTGTGACATGATTTGGAAGGCACGCAAAAGGCTGCATGCAAATGATGTTATTAACACCGCTGTGAATCAATTCAATCATCTCCGCCGTTAAAAACCAGCCTTCGCCTGAAATGTTGCCTAAACTCACAATATCCTCTGCCATTTTCGCCATTTTTTTAATGTGGACAGGTGCGCCGAATTTTGTTCCTTTCAGTGCTTCCATCATTGGCTTTTTTAACCTTTCAACATACCAAATATAGATATCGCCCTTGATTTTACTTAAAGTTGTTCCGCTCAGCAGATCTCTTTTTATTGTGTTGTTATAAAAGCCGTAAAGGAAGAAGTCTAATAAGTCAGGAACAACCGCCTCGCAACCTTCTTTTTCAAGTAAGTCAATGGCATAGTTGTTTGCCAATGGATGAAACTTTACAAGAATTTCACCAACAATTCCAACTTTGGGCTTAACTATATCATGAACAGGAAGGGCATTAAATTCAGCAACAATTCCTTTGACATTGTTCTTGAAATTATCTTTGCCGTTGCCTAATCCATCGCTAACGATTGCGTTCCACTTTTCATATAAAGCGTTTGCCGAGCCCTTCTCAATCTCATAAGGACGAGTGCGATAGAGAACCCTCATGAACAAGTCGCCGTATAACAGTGCTTTGACAAGGTCTCCCATCATCGGAACGGTCACCTTAAACCCGGGATTTTTTTCAAGTCCCGCAAAGTTCAAACTAATAACCGGAACATGGTCAATCTTTGCTTTTTTAAGGGCTAAGCGAAGCATAGCAATATAGTTTGTTGCACGGCATCCTCCGCCGGTTTGGGTTATCATAACGGCAGTATTTTCTAGATCATACTTTCCGGAAAGCAGTGCGTCCATTATTGAGCCTATTGTTATGATGGTTGGATAGCACGCATCATTATGGACATATTTTAGCCCCATCTCAACAGTCTTTGGACTGTCCGCTAAAATTTGAATGTTGAGATTAAATTTTTTCATCGCCTTTTCCAAAATTCGAAGATGAATAGGGGATATTTCGGGTGCAATAATATTATAGGTTTTTCGCATTTCTTTTGTGAACAGAACTCTTCCTTTTGCTTTTGGCAACTCTTTATTCGCTAAAATATTTTTTTGTTTTCTGCGATTAAGAACCGCCATTAACGAACGAACTCTGATGCGTGCCGCCCCTAAGTTATTGACTTCATCTATTTTGAGTGTTGTGTAGATTTTGCCCGCTTCTTCAATCAGTTCCTGAACTTGGTCGGTTGTTACTGCGTCTAAGCCGCATCCAAATGAGTTCAGTTGAATTATGTCAAGGTCATCTCGTCCTCGAACAAACGAAGCGGATTTGTAAAGTCTTGTGTGATACATCCATTGATCAACAACTCTAATTGGCCGCTCCAAATTCGCCAAATGCGAAATGCAATCTTCCGTCAAAACCGAAAAACCATAGTTTGCAATCATCTCTGGTATGCCGTGATTTATTTCAGGGTCAACATGATAAGGACGCCCAGATAAAACTATTCCATGACCGCCGGTCTTTTGAATATGGTCAAGGGCTGCTTCTCCCATTTTTCTAACATCATTTTTAAAATTTTCATCCTCAATATATGCAAGATTAACTGCTTTTTTAATCTCACTTTTTGGAATGTTCGGGAATTCTTCAATGAGTCTTTTAATCATATGAGGTTTTGAGTTGTAGGGCAAAAACGGACTATGGAATTTGACATCGTTTTCAAATATCATATTGTTGCGGATAACTTCGGGATAGGTTGAAACAACAGGGCAGTTGTAGTGGTTGTCCGAGCATTTATCTTCTTGCAACTCATAAGGAATTGCCGGATAGAAAATGAATTTTATGCCTTTATTAACTAATGCTTCAATATGTCCATGCACAAGTTTCGCCGGATAACAAACACTTTCACTAGGCATTGTTTCAATCCCTAAGTCGAATATCTCACGAGAGGAGCGGGGAGAGAGCATAACGCTATAGCCTAACTGAGTAAAAAATGTGAACCAAAAAGGATAGTTTTCATAAATATTTAAAACTCTCGGAATGCCGACAACACCCCTCTTTGCATCTTCTTTTTTGAGCGGCTTGTAGTGAGCAAATAAGCGTTTATACTTTTCGTCGTAAACATTGTGCGGACGGTCAGTGACCGCCCCTACTGTTTTGTTTCTTATATCGGCCGCAATGGGTGTGTCATCATTGCAGGGGACGCCGCTCTTAGCATCTAGTTTGCCCGCACTCTCGACTTCCGCTCCTTTCTCACACCTATTATTAGTAATAAATTTTCTCCCGTCAGAAAATGTTGAAACTGTTAAAAGGCAATTATTCGGACACAACTTGCAGTTTTCACTGCTCTTTTTAACGGAAAAGTTTTCTAATTCATTTTTAGATTTTAAACTTGATTTTTCACCCTCAACGAATTTTTTTTGACTAAGCAGTGCCGCGCCATAAGCCCCCATAAGCCCTGCAATGTCGGGGCGGACAACTTCTTTTCCTGTCAACTTTTCAAATGCTCTAAGGACGCTATCATTTAAAAATGTTCCGCCTTGAACAATAACTTTTTCGCCCAACTCCGAAAAGTCTCGAAGTCTTATGACTTTGAAAAGTGCGTTTTTAACAACGCTATAAGCAAGTCCTGCACTGATGTCATTAACAGTTGCTCCTTCTTTTTGGGCTTGCTTTACTCTTGAATTCATGAAAACGGTGCATCTTGACCCTAGGTCAACGGGTTCAGTTGAACTAAGCCCTAACTTTGCAAAATCTTTTGCCGAAAGCGACAAGGCTTCTGCAAAAGTTTCAATAAAACTTCCGCAACCGCTTGAACACGCTTCGTTTAATAAAACATCATTAATAACACCGTCTTTTATTTTAAGACATTTCATGTCCTGCCCGCCGATGTCTAAGACAAACTGAACTCCCGGCAGTATCTTTTCACTTGCTGTTTGATGAGCGACAGTTTCAATTTCGCCCTCATCAACTCCGAGTGCTGCTTTAATGAGGTGTTCGCCATATCCTGTGACACAAGATTTTGCGATATAGGCGTCTTTATCAAGAAGGGAATAAATCTCACTAACGCTTGAAATAACGCTTCTTAGCGGATTTCCTTCGTTAGTGTTGTAGTATGAATATAACAATTCACCATTCTCATTAATTAGTGCAACTTTTGTTGTTGTTGAACCGGCATCAATTCCTAAAAATGCCGCTCCCTTGTGTTTGTCAATATCATTTCTTTTAACTTCGGTCTCTTTGTGACGGGCAAAAAACTCGACCTTTTCAATAACATCATTAAAAAGCGGCTCAAGCCGTTCAACCTCTTTTGAAGAAATGTTTGATAATTCATTCAATTTTTTTTGAATTTGGTTTTTTGTGAAAACTTCACTTTCGCTAATTGCAGCACCCAATGCGTTGAAAATTTGTGAATTTTCAGGTGATATTGCTTTAACCGGCTTCAAAGTTTCAACAAATCTTTTTTTCAATTCCGGCAAAAAATGGAGCGGTCCTCCCAAAAAAGCGACATTACCTCTTATGGGTTTTCCGCATGCAAGTCCCGAAATAGTTTGATTAACAACGCTTTGAAAAATGCTCGCTGCAATATCGCTCTTTTTTGCTCCGTCATTAATCAGCGGTTGAATATCACTTTTTGCGAAAACTCCGCAGCGAGAGGCGATAGGATAAATAATCTCCGCTTTTTTCGCCATTTCATTAAGACCGGATGAATCAGTTGCAAGAAGGGAAGCCATTTGGTCAATAAACGCCCCTGTTCCTCCTGCGCAAGTTCCGTTCATTCTTTGTTCAAGTCCGCCTTTCAAATATGTGATTTTAGCATCTTCTCCGCCTAGTTCAATTGCAACATCTGTTTCGGGAATATATTTCTCAATCGCTTTAGTTCCTGCAACAACCTCTTGCAAAAAGGGGATTGAGAGCCAACTTGACACCGATAGTCCGCCGCTGCCTGTTGCAACTAAAGAAAAATTGTCAAACTTGGAAATCACTTTCTCCAAAACTTTGATTAAAGTTGCTTTAATATCCGATAGATGCCTCTCATAACTTGAATAAACTAGAGTGTCATTTTCGTCCAAAACAGCAGTTTTGATTGTTGTTGAGCCAACATCTAAGCCAATGCGATATGTATTTGATTTGTTGTCCATGCCTTTTAATATAACATTCTTTTATGAAGTTGTCAATAAATAGTTTGCAAAAAATAAAAATTATGCTATAATAACACAAATGAAGCGAGTTGTATATGTCAAAAATGTGCCTATCGGCGGAGAACACAGGATCAGTATTCAGTCAATGACAAACACTGACACGCTTGATATTGAGGCAACTTTATCTCAAATAAAAGCGCTGGATGAGGCAGGATGCGATATTGTTCGGATTGCAGTGTCGAATGAAGCGGAAGTAAAGGCATGTGAAAGCATAATAAAAAACACCAAAATTCCTTTAGTTGCCGACATTCAATTTAACTATCGCTTAGCGGTAAGGTGTGCTGACATCAACTTTAGTGCAATTAGATTTAATCCCGGAAACATTGGAAATGCCGAGAGGGTGAGGGAAGTTGCAACTGCATGCAAGCGAAACAAAGTTCCGATAAGAATCGGTGTTAACAGCGGCTCACTTGAAAAGGACATCGTCAAAAAATATGGTCACAGTGCAGAGGGTTTGGTTGAGAGTGCCTTGTCACACGCAAGAGTTTTAGAAAAAGAAAACTTCTTTGACATAGTTCTCTCACTTAAATCATCATGTGTCAAAACGATGATTGAAGCAAACAGAATTGCGGATAAACTGTGTGACTATCCTCTCCACATAGGAGTGACTGAAAGCGGAGTTTATGAAGATGGTCTTTATAAATCCGCAATAGGAATAGGCTCACTTTTGCTTGACGGTATCGGCAGCACAATTCGTGTGTCATTGACGGGAGACCCTGTTGAGGAAATTGCAGTCGCAAAAAACATATTAAAAGCATGCGGCAAACTGGACAATTTTTGTGAAATTGTTTCATGTCCGACTTGTTCAAGATGTAAAATTGACTTAGTTCCGATAGTTGAAAAAGTAAAGGGTTTAACAAAAAACATCAATAAAAAACTAAAAATAGCCGTCATGGGCTGTGTCGTCAACGGTCCCGGCGAAGCCAAAAACGCCGACTTGGGGGTAGCGGGAGCGAGTGACAAATTCGCAGTGTTTGAAAAAGGAAAAATCATATTCACAGGAGAGCAAGCAAAAGCCTTAGAGATATTTGAAAAATTAATTGCGGGGGCAGTCATTGACTGTCCGCACAACATAAAAAAATGAAACAAAACAAACTAATAAAAAAACTAAACGATTTAACAAGCAATGAGTACGGACATCTTCGGCTGTCTTCAATTTCTGCTTTGACGCAAAAAACAAAAGAAAAATTTGTTTTTGATTTTATTCATGCAAAAGAGCATGAAGTGACAGAGAATGACAAAGAAACAATTATCTCGGCACTAACAAAAATACTTCAAACAAAAGTCAAAATTGAAGCAAACTTTTCTGTTTCAATCTTTACTAAAAAAAGTTTTCTGCCGGCATTTCAAGAATTTTTGGAAGATCACCCGAGTTTAATGACTGCAATATCGGACAAAGACATTGTCGTTGATGAAAAATCAACGCCTAAAAAAGTCACAGTCACCATCCCATCTTACATACTCGATTATGCACTGGACAATAAAATCGACAAACAAATCAAAGCATTCCTCCTCGGAAACTACTCAGAAGAAGTTGAATTTGAATTTTTAAATGGCGGCAAAGAAGAGTCATTGGACAACTTTGAAGTTGAAGAAAAAAACATTTCAAAACTGGAAGACTCATCATGCGGACGAGTAATAAAAGTTGAAAACATCCGCACATTTTGCGGCAAAAAAATCGAAGAACTTCCGTCCTATATTGAAGATGCGGCAAATGTCGGCGAAATTATAGTTTGCGGAACACTGACAAATATTGCGGCATACACCTCTCAAAACGACAGAAAATACTATCGTATGACAATCGAGGATTTCACCGGCTCTATTCAAGCCATGTTTTTCCCCAGAAAAGATGCGCTTGATAAAATTGAAACTTTAAAATCAAACTCTCAAATTTTAGTGAGAGGGGAGTTGCAAGCCGACAAGAGAAACGAAGGAGGATTTGTTTTTTTTATCAACGATATCTCTCTTTGTTCGATGCCGAAAGACTTCAAAGTCAACAGGATAAAAATGTCAGTTCCAGAAAAATATAAAACCGTTTTTCCTGAAATATTCTTAGAGCCTATTGACGAGCGGTCGCTTCTTTCTGATTTTGCAAAAACGACAACAATACCAAAAGAGTTGAAACAAAATGAATACTGTGTTTTTGACACCGAAACAACAGGTCTTGACCCCAAAACAAGCAAAATAGTTGAGATTGCCGCTGTCAGAATTAAGAACGGCGAGATGGTCGAAACATTCTCAACTCTCATTGACCCCGAAATGCCGATACCACCGGACTCAACCAGAATCCACGGCATAACAGACGAAATGGTGAAGGGAAAACCAAACATTGAAGCAGTTTTGCCAGACTTTTATAAGTTTTCATTTGGCACAACTCTGGTTGCCCAAAACATAGGTTTTGATCTCTCGTTCATCAAATATCACGGAAAGCCTCTTAACATTTATTTTGATAACCCAACACAAGACACCCTAACTCTAGCCCACAAACACCTAAAAGGACTTCACAACTACAAACTGGAAACAATAGCCAATCATTTGGGAATACCCTTGTCCGGCGCTCACCGTGCCCTAAACGACACAATAGCAACCGCCCAAGTTTTTCTAAAGATTATGAAAAAGTAATAGCAATTTGATATAAGGAACATAATTACATTATGACAAACAATAAAAAATTAATAATTATCGGCTCGGGATTGTCGGGGCTTTCAGCCGGAGTGTATTCTGCTGCAAGCGGATATGATGTCACTATTTTTGAAAAACATTCTGTTGCCGGCGGACTTTGCTCAAATTGGAAAAGAGGAAACTACACTTTTGAGGGAGGACTCCACTGGCTGACAGGTTCAAAAGAAACAAGAACAATGCACAAAATTTGGCGAGAAATCGGTGCGATAAAAGATGACACTAAAATTTTTGTCCGTGACCCATACATCACCTATAACCATTTTGGGAAAGAAGTGCATTTTTATCGAGACATAAAAAAATTTCAATCTCACCTAATCGAAATTTCACCCGAAGATGAAAAAGCAATTAAAAGACTTTGCAAAGATATTGAGAAGTTTTCAAAGATTGAAGTGCCGGTAAAAATGAAGTTATCCCAAGTTTTTGGAATGATTCCGGCAGGACTAAGACTTAGAAAATACACCGACTTAACTGTCGGAGAACTAACAAAAGAATTCAAAAATCCATTAATCAAAGGTCTTTTGGGAAGTGTTGTCGGATATGAATTTTCAGCAACAAGTTTATTATACACTATGGGGCTTTTTGCATCTTGTGACGGAGGCTATCCGGAGGGCGGCTCATATCAATTGATAAAAAACATAGTCGAGAAGTTTGAGTCACTAGGCGGAAAAATTCAATATAAAACCGCTGTTAAAGAAGTCTTGATTGAGGGTGGAAAAGCAGTCGGAGTTATTTTAGAAAACGGCGAAAAAGAATTTTCAAACAGCGTCATTGTTGCAACTGATACCGCCGTTGCTATCGACAAATTATTCAAAAACAAAATTGAAGAACCATGGACAGAAAAAATCCGCTCGTCTAAAAATGATTCAATGGTGTCAAGTTTCATTTGTTTGGGGGTCGAAACTTCATTAAAAGGTATGCCGAAATATGTTGAGTTTGAACTTGATGAACCGCTGACCTATGCAGACAGAGCCTATGACTCATTTGACTACACGCATTATGCTGACTATGCTGGCTATCAACCCGAAGGTCACACCGCAATAACAATGATAATAATGGGGGACAACTATGAACATTGGCTTAAACATAAAGAAAACGGAACTTATGAAGAAGAAAAAAAACGCTTTGCAGATTTGATAATTGAAAAACTCATTAAGCACATTCCGCAAATTGAAGGCAAAATAAAACATCTCAGCGTCGCAACACCTTTGACCTATGAACGCTATGCCGGAACTTATCACGGAGCATGGATGGGCAAAAACGGCAAAGGAAAGAGTTTGAAGTTTTTGCCGCAAAAAAGCGAAACAATCGAAAACCTCTACTTTGCAGGTTTTAGAATGATGTCTCCGGGAGGCTTGCCGCTAGCCACAGTCAGCGGAAGAAAAGCCGCAAAACTTCTTTGTAAAGACACTGGGTTTAAGTTTGAAAAATGAATTTAATTGAATGAAAAACAAAGAAAAAAGTCGCTGATTAAGCGACTTTTTTAGTTCAATTTTTTAAACTGCTTTTAAATTTAATATGTATTTGCTTCCGTTTAGCATGATAACATAAAAAGAAGTTATTTTTTTGTTTCTTTTGTAGTTCACTTCTTTCACTTCATTTATTTCCATCCACACAAGTTCGCCGACTTGTGTAATGAGTTTTTCTATTTCCGTCATTAGTTTTTCATATCCTCCTTTTGTAATTACAACTTTAACATTGTTGTTATAACAATTATAACACACGAAGTTTCGACTTGTAAATTATTCGGTCGAAAGTATGAGTAGTCTTTTTTGTAGGAGGTTGTCGAATGTATGGAGTTAGTGACACAATTTGCCGAAAGTCTAAAAGACATTTTATATGATCATAAATTATCGGTTGAAGAATTAAGCAAAGTAACTGGTATTAGCAGAAACCGCATTTATGAGTGGCATTCGGGCAAGTCTAAATCAGTTCCGTCAATGAAGTATATTATTATTTTAGCAAATTATTTTAATTGTTCCGTTGATTATCTTATTGGTATAGAAGAAACAAATTATTTGCCGAAGCCAAAACCGCCCCCGACTTTTGCAAGTTGGTTTCATATTGCTGTTAAAAACAGAGGGTTTAATCTGCATAAGTTAAGCAAGACTATTAATATGGGCACGGCAAATTTCTATAAATGGATTAACGGAAAGGGAGATCCAAGTCTTGACAGCCTTGTCAGAATTTCAAAAGTATTGGATTGTTCTATTGACTATTTACTTGGCAGAGGGGATTAGTAATACAATTTGGTCGAAAGTAAGCGTAGTATTTTTTGTAGGAGGTTGTCGAAATTATGGAATTAGTGAAGAAGTTTGCCGAAAGTTTAAAAGATATATTATATGACTATCAGTTATCGGTTGAAGAATTAAGCAAAGCAATAGGCATTAGCAAAAACAGCATTTATGTTTGGCAAGCAGGATATGAAAATTACTTGCCATCAATAAGTAATCTTTTAATTTTGGCAGATTATTTTAACTGCTCTGTTGATTATCTTATTGGTATAGAAGAAACAAATTATTTGCCAAAACTAAAACCTTATCCTATTTTTGCTAATTGGTTTAGGCAAGCCGTTGAATTAAAGGGATATAATCTTTATCGCTTGCAAACCGAAACAAAGATTAATACTGGAAATTTCTATAAATGGATTAACGGAAAGGGAGATCCGAGTCTTGACAGCCTTGTCAGAATTGCAAAAGTATTGGATTGTTCTATTGACTATTTATTGGGCAGAGGGGATTAGCAAAACAATTTAAATAAAAAAGGTGCATCAAACTTAATTTAGTGATAGCACCTTTTTTTATTTGCAGACTTTTGTTTTTAAGCAAAAGTGTTAAAGTCACACCCGCAGATGCCGATTATTTCGCCGATTTAAACAACCCGCAATTTAGCAGGTGGGCAAGTTGATTTTGCCTTCTGCACTCCTTGTGCGGCACATAGTGCGGCAGACACCGCCTCGGCGGGCTTTAAGGCATGGCATAATGACAAAGATACGAACAATCCCGTTTTTGTTTTGTGGTTATAAATACGAGCGAAACAACGAACACCGCAGGCAATAATTTTTTTCAATTCGGAATTTTATTGTAACACTATTATAATCCATTGCATAAATAAATGCAAGGAAAATGAAGAAAGTTTTTTCAAAAATATTTTTTCAAAACCTATTGACAATGGAGAAAAAATGTGGTAAGAGGTTTGTTTTAAATGAAAAGTGAAAAGGGATGTTGAAGTATTTAGTTGATTTCCTAAAAACAAAAATAACTTATTATTACTTTTCACTTCTATAAATATTTTTCAACCATATTTCGAACGGCATTCGCATCGCCTCTTTCAACACTTTTATAGTCAAAACTGCTGCAAAATCTTTTCAGGGCGTTATTAACTCTTGTCAAATTGTTTCGCATGACATCGTCAAGGACGGATAAATATTCTTTTTCTGCTTTGCCGCTGTTGCTTGCATATTCAAGGAGTAACACGAAGTGTTCAAAACAAAATCCACTGCTTGCTTTCAATTCATTTTTAAACTCAACTTCATTAAGAAACATTTGAGGAACAGTTTTTGCATATCGCACCATCATGTCATCAACTTCATCACAAATGACACATGTTGAAGTTAATTCTTTCAGCCTTTGAGATTCTTTTTTTGCTTTTTTTGAATCAGACGCAAACTTCAAATTTTCAAGCATAAAATCAGTTCGAGTTGATAATTGCAACGCCAGTCCCAATTTGTTTTCACCTTTATACAACTCTTTTAGGTGATATGAACAAAAGCCTCTTTTATTCACCCTTATTCGATAGTCGCTCTCCATGACCGCCTCATTAAGGTATTGAGAAACTAACCTGTCGCTTGATTTGCGATAAATTTCACACATAGGGCAGTTGTCCCTCATTTTAAAAGCATCCCAAATTGGTGTTGTTTGAATATGATATTTCATCAAGAAAATCTCCTAAAGACTGCTTCAAAAAAGACCGAAAAGATGCCATCATGAATTTTGTGAAGAGGTATTAAAAAGCAGCCATAAAATTAGTTAATTATGTCACACAAAGAATTAGACGATTGTTGCTATATGCAACTGCATGGACAAAATAGAATGCCTCAAAGACCTCGAAAAAAACGATACGCACGCAAAATATATTATTGGCGGATAGCATTTTTTGTTTCGCTTGTTTGTGCCATAGTTTTGGTTGCATCATATTTTCTCATTCCGAAAGTTGTTGTGGAGGGAAGTTTTTCCATATCGCCTCAGCGATATTTTTTTCTTGTGACTTCAACTCACTCAAACTATCATAGTGCTTCACTTGCATCCGCTCAATCAAAGGGGCAGGGCAGGGCAGGTTTTGTCATTCATCACAACGACTCATTCTTGGTCGTTTCTCAAACATTCGACAGCGAGTTTTCTGCAACCTTTGCTTTGGCACAAAGCAGAAATTCAAGACTGCATCAAGTTTCAACTTCTAACTTGACATTCAATGAAAGCGACATTAGCCTCTATCGTTTCATTCAATACCCAACACTATTATACACTAATATTTCATCTTTGCAAAGCGATTTTGCCTTGCACCAAATTTCATCTGAAGCAGTCCTTTTGTCGATTGAAAATCAAGCAATAATACTAAGAGACAAATTCGACGAACTATCCGATATTGACTCGCCTTCACATATTCGAGAACTCTATATAAATCTCTATAAAGCCTTCAAGGAATTTAAAAAACTATCAAACACCTATTCAATTTGTTCCGCTTTAAAAAATTTGCAGGCAAATATTGCGTTTAATTATTTGCTGCTGTTTGTTCAGTAATTTTAAATATTATAAGGTGCGGAAAATATTTTTCATAAAATCAAAAAATCATTTGACGAACTTAAAAAAATATGTTAAAATAATATCAATCAGAAGGTTACTAGGAAAAGGGAATTCGGTGAAAAACCGAAGCAGCCCCCGCTACTGTAAATGGAAACAATGAATACGGCAAAGCCATTGGCAAACGCTGAGAAGGCAAGTATTCAAAGGACAATCCCTTAGGGACAAGCCATTAAGTCAGGAGACCTTGCTTAAAAACCTTAGAAAACACTATAATCTCGGAGGGAGGTTATGGTGTGCCAAACTATCTAACTGCAAACAGTTAGACTGTTTTAATGTGTTTTTGAAATTTTAACTAAAACGCTATCCCTCCGAAAATGAAAAACATTAAGGAGGTTTTTTATTTATGAAAAGAAACAAAAGATTGCTCGTGACTATCGCATTGATTTTCACACTGGCACTTGGGGCTTTTGCCTTCACTGCTTGCACTCCAAGTCATCTGTTTATCACTGACTCGGTATCGTTTGATGTTCAAACAGAAAGGCAGTTTCTAGGGGAAGTGCTTAATGACTTAGTTGAAGAGGAGCGCTTGGAAATTGAATATAGCGGTTCTATTGATGATGCATGGGGACGCTTTTTTTTGAATATTGGCGATTTGAATCCTTCGAGCGATGAATGGATTGGTTTGTTTTCAACAATCAATAACACAACTTATTCAATGATGCTAAACCCCATTTCTTATAATGACAAAACATTTTTTAGTTCATTGCGCGGAGTTGACACAATGCCGATTGTTAAAGGAGCAAGTTACATGCTTCTTCTTCGTCCAAATGATATGTATGCCGACGATATTGAAACAAGTGCAATCATTATTAATATTTTAGCATAATGAGTGCAAAACGCATAACAATACTTGCATTAATGGTGGCATTGCTCACGGGAGGAAAAACGGCTCTTGCGTGGGCTGTGCCTAATGTCGAAATTGTGACACTGCTTCTTGTCGCATATGCTTTGATATTGCCAAGGCGTGATGCGTTGTTTGTGACAATTATTTTTGTTCTGATTGAAATCTTGATTTGGGGATTTTTGCTTTGGTGGGTTGTTTTATATATTATCTACTGGCCGTCATTGGTTTTAGTTGTTAGTTTGCTAAAAGAGAAGATAAATCGCAGGGGCGATATTCTGTCGCCCGAAAAAGAAAAACTCTACAACAAGCGAGTAATATTTGCCGCCATTATCGGCGTTGCATTTACTATGTTTTTCGGGGTGCTGTCTTCTTTTATTGATGTTGTTTTTATAGGCGGAATTGCAAGTATTACTAGCGGAATTTTTTGGCAGTCGTTTGTCTCATGGTATATGGCAGGAATATTTTTCTATGTTGTGCATGTTGCTTCAAGCATCGGAACGCTGTTTTTTGTTCTTCCTTTTTTGTATCGAGCATTGAAAAAACTAATAACAAAAATAGAATCCGACTCAAAAAAATCAGATCCTATTGATGATGAAGCAGTTTAAGTGCAGTGGAAATGCCGATTAAGATGAATTGCAAAAAGAACCTTGTTTCATTGCTCGTCATTGCGAGGTTTTGCGGAGCAGTGAGTTGTGAGAAAGAGGGAGTATTACCGTAAAACCTAAGCAATCCGGTAATAGAAGCAGAGAGAATGGCTGTTTTTTCGCCTCTCATAACCGGATTGCTTCGAATTTGTGATCATCTTTCCGTTACTCTCATCTGACTGCTCCACAAATTCTTCGCAATGACGAAAAAAATATTCGTCTTTTTAATAAAATAACTTAATCGGCGGTTTCTATGACATATTTCCCCAATCATTCACCCCTAATTAATGCCAATTTATTCCCTAGTTTATCGCAACTTGTCAAGTAATATTGAATGCCGTTCTTTTCATGAAAGAACGGTCTAACTGATTTGCCGTGAAGATGACCATAGACCACCTTATGAACACCATACTTTTCAAAAAGAAGAGTGAAAGGGGATTCATGCATTCTGGTGTTATATGGCGGATAGTGAATCATTGCAATCAACAAATCGCCTTCTTGTTTGATTTTTTGCATATGTTGCAGCGACATTTCCATGCGGATTAGTTCTCTGTCGTAAATCTTTTTGTCGTCAGTGTTTTCCGCTGTCCATTCTTTTTCGGGAGTTTGCCACCCGCGAGAGCCGGCGATAGTGACATTTCCTATTCGCATAGCATCGTTTTGAAGGGCATAAGTGCCATATGGAAGAGCATTTCTCACATTACTTATTGACTTCCACCAAAAGCCGTCATGATTGCCGCGAATGATAATTTTTTTGCCTTTGAACCTTTTTAAAAACTCAATGTCGGGTTTTGCTTCTTCAAGCGTCATACCCCAACTGAGGTCGCCTGCCAGAAGCACTAAATCATCTTCACTCACCAATTCATTCCATGAGTGTTCGATTTTTTCCAAATATCCATGCCAATTTCCCCCGAATATATCCATAGGCTTATTTGAGGCAATTGAAAGGTGCAGATCGCTTATAGCAAATATTTTCATATTTTATATGTTAGTATACTCAAACAGTTTAGAAATTGAACAAAGAATAAAATAGATTTTTGATGAAAAACACACGATAAGCGTTCTTTTTCGTATTAGAAATACGAAAAATGGTTGCTTTCGTGGGTTTTTCGCAAAAAGATATTTTCAAGACTGTTCAATTTGTGGACTGTTTGAGTATAAATTGTAGGAGACGCCGCCCTCGGCGTCCCCTGCAAAAATTGCAAAGAGGACAAAGTGTGCGTTTTACTTCTTCTTGCTGGTAAAACTCGGTTCGACTATCATTGTGCATGAGGCGTTTGAGGCGATGGCTTGTCCTTCACCGACAACTCCTAACCCTTCGGTTGTTGTGCATGAAATGTTGACTTGGTCGGGATGAATTTCCAGAACTCCTGCGATATTAAATCTCATTTGGTCGACAAAAGGGGAAAGAGTGGGGGCTTGAGCAATAATAACCGCTGAGATGTTTGATATTTTGTAGAGTTTTCTATAAACTTTTTGCTTGACTTTTTTCAATAAGTAAAGACTTGAAATATCTTTAAATTTCGGATCTTTGTCCGAAAATAGTTGTCCGATATCAGGGAGTGATGCAGCGGACAAAATAGAGTCCATTATTGCATGAGTGAGAACATCAGCATCGGAGTGACCGAGAAGTCCTTTGTGGAAGGGGATATCAACCCCGCCCAATATGAGGCGTCTTCCTTCAACCAGTTTGTGAACATCATATCCGACTCCAACTCTAACATTTGAAACAGCAGGCACAAACAAATCTGACTGATGAGTTACTTTGATGTTTGAAATCTCGCCTCCGATAATGTGGGCAGAATATCCCGCTCTTTCAAAAACTTCGCTGTCATCAGTAAAATTGCCTTTCACTTTGTCATAGGCATCTTGAATTTGTGAAAAGACGAATGATTGGGGGGTTTGAATGTTGTATAGTCCGCTTCTTGAAAGGGAGCGGATGATTTTGTTTGTTTTGATGAATTTTATTGTGTCAATTGTCGGAATTGCGGTCACTCCGCTGCCATATTCAATCGCACTTCTAATACTCTCGTCAATCGTTTCCGCTTTGACATAAGGGCGGGCTCCGTCATGAATGACAACAATATCACAATATCCCAACTCCGTAAGACCGCGGCGAACGGAGTCACTTCTTGTTTGACCGCCAAAACAATATGAAACATTCGGATACAAATCAACTATTCTTTGAATCTCACCCTCATCATATGGATTGATGACCAAAACAATAGAGCCGACAAGACTCCTTTGAAATCTGTCAATTGTCATTTCCAAAATTGTTTTTTTGCCGACTTGATATAAAAGTTTATTATAATAAAGCCCTGCACGAGTTCCTGTCCCTGCACAAACTATTAACGCACATATGCTCAAATTTTTTTCTTTTAAGTTATTCATTATTGCTCCTATAATTATTCACTAATAACTTCATATAACCCGGTTGCAGCATCTTTATTTGCTTTTTCGTCCAATTTCAAAACCCGAAAACTGGCATCGCCTTTTCCGAATTCAATCTTGATGATGTCGCCGATTTTCAATCGATATGCCGGTTTTGCCGCTTTGCCGTTGACAAAAATTTTGTTGCCGGAACATGCATCCGCCGCCACAGAACGCCTTTTTAATATTCTGGAAACTTTCAAAAATTTATCTATTCTCATAGTTTTGGTGGTTTGTGATTGGTGTTTAGTGGTTTGTGAAGGATGTGTCATAGATCATAATCAACCACTAGTCAAAAATTACTAACCACATTATATATCATTCTTAACAAAAAGTCCATACTTTTTGCATACTTTTTTTAATTTATTTTTTCTTGACTTTAATTTATTTTTTCTTGACATTGTTTGTTTTTTAGTCTATAATTAGTTGGTGATTATCAATATTTCAAACATTTCAAAAAAATATGGGGATTTTTATGCCCTTAGCAATGTCTCTTTGGAAATTGAAGAGGGTGAATTTTTGGCAATTGTCGGAGCATCGGGAAGCGGAAAGTCAACTCTTTTAAACATCATCGGACAAATCGAAAAACCCTCGAAAGGGGATATTTTGATTGGCGAAGTTTCAACTTGCGACTTATCTGAAAAGGAAAGGGCAAAATTGCGAAATTCAACCTTTGGTTATATTTTTCAGCAGTTCTATCTTGAACCGCTTTATTCACTCTACAAAAACATTGAAATACCTTTAATTATCGCAGGCGAAAAAAAGGCAGTGCGAAAAGATAAGATTTTAAAAGCACTTGAAATGGTGGGGCTTAATGGAAAAGAAAAACAAATTTCAGCCACTCTCTCAGGCGGTGAAAAACAACGAGCGGCAATTGCAAGAGCACTTGTGACAAATCCGAAAATAATACTTGCGGATGAGCCTTGCGGAAATCTTGATTCAAAAAACACCGAAATTGTTCTTGAACACTTAAAGCAAATCAACAAAAGCGGAAAAACAGTTCTAATGGTCACCCACAATATGGATGATACGAGTTATGCCGACAGAGTTATTAAATTGGTTGATGGAAAGATTGAATAAACCTGTAGGGGCAGGCATTGATTGCCCGCACATCATAGTATAAAATTGTTCGGGCGGCATATTGCCGCTTCTGTAAATTATCAAACCAACCGCCAAACTATGAAAAAATCACTATCATTATTTGCACTCGAGTTTCGCCTCGTCATTAAACAAAGCCTGTTGTTTTTGCTTATTGCAACGATAGTGTTTTCGCTTGCACTTGGAGTATATTCGTTTTCAAATGACTTGATGGATAATTATTATAATGAACTGGATCGTGATATTTATGAAAACGGAGCGTTTAGATTTTGGACAGACTCTTCTGAAGCGGACATAATTCGGGAAGTTCTTCCTCTTGCGGAGAATGCTAATGTTTGGAATGTTTGGGATATGAGAGGGATTTTGAGTGATGTTTTGTTTTCTTATGGCGAAAAAAAGTTTTATTCAACCAACACTTTTTCCGAAGATATAAACGAGTGGAGATTTTTTGCAGGGAGAGGAATTACTTTTTTTGATGAACTAACCGCTAGTCAAGAGCGGGACATCAGCGGATTTGCTCAAGGGAGGCAATGGAGAGCAAGCGACAACTTTGCAAATGACGGCATTTACAACATTTTTATATCAGCAATGCTTGCAGAGAGTTTAAATGCTTCCTACAACTCAATCGTTTCAGTAACAGCAATAGATGAAGAATTTGCTCCGGTTTTTAATGTTCGGGTTGCCGGAGTTTTTGGAAACAATGAGGACATGATTGTTGAACTATTTTATTTTCCTTTAAATCTTGTTCTTGACATGCATGACACAAAAAGAGAGTATGGCTTTTTCCCGCCAATACTTCCTATAGCATTTCAAATAAATGATGCTCGCTCAATCCATCCATTCTATCGCATTTTACAAAATGCCTATGCAGACGGAAGATTTGAAAATGTCAGTGCGCCGTGGGTGTTAAATTCAATTCAGATGATGAGAACGACCGAGGCAATACTCATGGCACTTGCTTATTTGATGATAGTCATTGCGTTTTTTATTCTCTCTAACATTCTTTCAATTTTGATTAATTCAAGAGGGGAGTTTATTGCAAAGTTAAAACTTTTAGGGGCAAATTCTACAACAATATCACTGCTTTACTACACTGTTTTTTTAGCACTATTTATTGTTTCGTTTGCACTCTCAATCGGATTAAATTTTGTGATGCTAAACTACTATGCAAGCATAGCAACGAATCTCTTTGACTTTGAGTTTATAATTCATGCAAGACCTCTTTCAATCCTATGGATGTTTTTGGCAAGTTTGGGACTTATAGCACTTCGATATATATTTTTCAGACGAAAAATTTCAAAGATAGAGCCGTTGACATTATTAAGAGGTAGTTAAAAAATAAATTGTAGGGGCGGGGCGGGCGTCCCGACCGCCCGTATTGGTCACGAAGTCAAGCAACGGGCGGTCGGGACGCCCGCCACTACAAGATTATCTAATCACTAGACATCAATTGCCGACCACTGACCACAATTCACCGTTATGAAAATGACAGACATCATAAAACTTTCATTATATAACCTCTTAAAGAAGAGAAACAGTTACTTAAAAGTTTTCTTTAGTTTTTTGATTATCTTTTTAATTTCAATCACAACTCTTCTCTTCACATTCTCACTAAACAATCTTTTTGATGATTTCATGCATGGAAGTCTTAGAGAAAACAGGGCAGGATTTCGGACAACTTGGGAAAATATCTATGAAAGACAAAACGAACTGTATGGGATTGACAATGTTCAAGGTGTTAGGGCTGAGAGGCTCAACCCTACATTTTTGCAAAACATCACAATAAGGCTCAACTCACAGCCTTTCGTCGGAGGGCAGTCTTCCAGTATCGTTGCCGTTGATGCCCTGTCACCAACAATCCCAAAAAACATTGAACTGCTCTTCTATAATAACTATGGAACAAGTCCAATCATGGAGGGCGGACGAGACATAGAAAATGAAGGTGAGATTTTGATTAGTCAAAGAATTTTTGAACTTCATAACATTCCAAATCCTGAAATGTTTATAAACTCCTATATAACCGTGCAGGGCGAGATGGTTATATTTGACGGAGATTTTTTTATTGGAGAATTGGCGCCTGTTTTCACTTCTTTTTCGTTTCAACTTGTTGGCATTTTGGACAGCCGCCTTGACAGTCTTTGGTCATTCAATCGTTTAGTAACAAAGGCAGATCTTTCAAATGATGATGCCGTTTGGGTTGAGGTATGCTTTATCAGTTTTGACGGCGTTGAGGACACTCTCTACTCACTTTTTGAATTGTTTCCGGAAGTTGCTCTTCATGGACACTGGTGGTATGGCGGTCAAAACATAATCTATGACATGCGTTTCATTGAAAGAGTTCAAGACTTTATTCAAAATTTCCTCTTAATGCTAATCATCGTTATTGTCATAATGTTTCTTGCCTCAACAATTTTCAATCAACACTACCTTCTAAAAAAGAATAAATCATTCTATGGTATTTTAAAAGCAAAAGGGATGATGAACTCAAAGTTAACGGCAATGTATTTTATTGAACTTTTAGTCATATTACTTCTAGCCCAATTTCTCGGTTTTGGTCTCTCATTCGCTCTTATAGGCATTTTAAATATTCCGTTCAATGCGTTTTTCGGTTTTGTTTTTGTTTTCACTCCTCTGAATATTATTTTTGCATTTTTATTCGCCATGTCGGCAACCCTCACTTTCGCAATATCAATCACAGCAATTATCTACTTTTCAATACTAAGAAAAGAAACAGTAACGCTGCTTAGAGGCAATAATTAATCCATGGAAAATCGCCCCCAATTTACCATAAATTACAAAAAACTTTTTTTACAAAAACCGTTGACAGGGTGTTTAAAATGTGTTATTATGGATAGGTTGCTGTCGTGAGATAGCAACTTTATGTCTGTCGACATAAACAAATCGGACATTGAAAAGGGAATAGAAAGAACCATTGAAAAGACTATGTTAGTCAAAGAGAAGTGGAGCGGCAAAGTAACCAAATATATTACTCGCTCTTGAATTTAGTTGACTGACCTCGTTAATAGTTTTTTTGAGTTTGATGAGAGCAAATCCGCTCTTGTCAAAAAAATATCGACTTGGCTTTAGTCGGACAAGTTGATATAAAATTGTACTTTTTTACAAAACAGTCAGTAGTATTGTTTTGAGAAATTATCGAACATGAGAGTTTGATTCTGGCTCAGGACGAACGCTGGCGGCGTGCTTAATACATGCAAGTCGAACGGGCGCAGCAATGCGTCAGTGGCGTACGGGTGAGTAACACGTGAAGAATCTACCTTTATCTGGGGGATAACTTCTAGAAATAGAAGCTAATACCGCATGAGACCACGACTCGGCATCGAGTTGGGGTAAAAGATTTATCGGATAAAGATGACTTCGCGGCTGATTAGCTTGTTGGTGGGGTAATGGCCTACCAAGGCAACGATCAGTAACCGGCCTGAGAGGGTGAACGGTCACACTGGAACTGAGACACGGTCCAGACTCCTACGGGAGGCAGCAGTAGGGAATATTGGGCAATGGAGGAAACTCTGACC
>Ga0131853_10000815_pt1 | contig 56031 bp, 49 predicted proteins | sample TergutLab28metaG_FD_92764 | JGI IMG/M metagenome (GOLD analysis project Ga0131853, IMG submission 92764) | Labiotermes labralis P1 segment gut microbial communities from Petit-Saut dam, French Guiana - Lab288 P1 (version 2) (version 2) | ecosystem: Host-associated > Arthropoda: Insects >...
CCAAAATCCGCTACCCAAATGTCGGTTTGAACCGCTTCGTTTTCATCTGTTACGGTTAGACCTTCCAGGAACAGACGCTGCCTTGCGGCTTCAAGGTCTTCTGCATAATAATATCCGTGCGCGTAGGGATAGTTGTCAGGGTTTATATAGAGCGGTCCGTCAAACCCGAAGATTAGGGCCGGCTCTTTCTCGGCATCCACTTCAGGTTTTTCTTCTGGCTCTTCTTTTCCCGGTTCTTCTTCCGGGTTGCCTTCATCGTGCTCTTCTTTTTCATCTTCTTCCGGATACTCTCTCGGTGTTTCCTGTTCCGGCTTTTCTTCGCCATCTTCAACTTCGGTTTCTTTGCTTGCGTTCGAATCGCTGTTTTCGTCAGTCTCGTCGGTATCGCCGACCTCATCTGGCTCACCGGCTTCATCTGTTTCGTATTCATAGCCGCCATCGGGATTATATGTTTGATAAGTATCGTCGCCCCAGGTGCCATTGTCCCAGATGTCGTCCAGGTCGCCTGTGCCGTCGCTGGTATTCACATCGCACGGATACTCAATATCATAAAAGGATTCGTTAACATAGCAAGCGGAAGCCATGTTTATAACAACACTTGTAATAAATACTATACAAGCTAAAGCTATAGATATCATTTTAAGAAGTTTGCTTTGGCCTCTCACTTCTATCGACCTCCTTTTTTTAGCCTGATTATTTTTTCGTCGCATCTGTGTGTCAAAAACTTGCTGCTACATTTGCCGCAGCACTTGCTGCAGCGCCTTGTCGAACTTTCTTCTCTGTCTAATCATCAACACAACCGCTGTCGCTACCGCCAACACACCCACGCCGATGATAGCCCAAATCAGTGGACTTATGCCGTTATCTGCAGCCCCCCGGACGGCTTGTTGATTTTGGTTGCGCGCCGCCGAATTGACTGTTGCCGCCTGTGTAGGTGCTATTTCAAACTCTTGGTCGAATTTCCATGTTTGCCCCTGGTACTCCAGGGTTATCTCTGCCCTGTACATCCCCGCGCTGATGCCGTAACCGGCCCTGTCCACCATAGTAAAGGGGAAGACCGAGTTCGGCGCAAAGTCTACTTCATCAAGGGTATAGAAAAATATTTCCTGATTGCTATCAAGTTCAAATATTCTCGCTTCGGCCTTAACTCCCCTTGTCATCCTTGCCACAGGGTTGCGTACATCTACTATGATTGATGCCCGAGCATTGGTAATTTGTGATGTGACTTCGCCCAGAGCAAAGTCTGCCGCCAATTCGGTGTCGTTCATGCTCAACCTAATCGCCATCGCGTGGGCATATCGGTTTATAATTGCCCCAGCTGCTTCCAGCTCCGACTCTGTGGGCTCTCTTAAAAAACGTAGCGAGCCAAGCAGAATGCCATCAAAGCTTTCGTTTGGTGCGCTTAGCCGCAGAGTGACTTCTCTTTGTGAATTGGCAGGTATAACTACCCGCGGCTCGGGAATCGTTATCAGTTCCGATATCGAGTAAGGGAGTGTTTCATCGTTTATCCTGGCGTTTGAGTAGTCAACAGTTCCGCTGCGGGCGGTGGAGACTGTAAAAGCCTCCACCCCCACAGCGATTTCTATGTCGGTCGGGTTGGTTATTGTTACAATAATATCCTGCTCTTGCCCTGGAGTAATTCTCAGATCATAAAAACCTGAGCTGCTATGTTGATTTTCAGGAAAATGCGGTGTTATAGAGAAACCCATAGAAGCCTCAACTTTAACTGTAAGCACAGTAATCACAATCAGAAATATTACGATATTTCTCATAGTAGACATAAGTATATCCTCCAGCCATTAAAGGCTTCTTATAGGTTTAACACCCGGAAACTTTAATCGTTGAGGCTTAGATATTAGCCGCTATACGGGTATAACTATGCTCCAAGTCATTTCGGCTTGCGCTTCGCCTGTGTGCAGTACCGTGCCGCCGAGAACATCCAAGAAGCCTTCCCAGTTGGCAGCAATAATGGAAACCGGGGTGATAGTCATGATGGTTTGCGGGGCTTCTTCCGCTTCAAGGGTTACATCGCTCACGACTTGAGGGTCAAGGGGTCTGCTGGTGAATGCGCTGTGTTCAACCAACTCAAGCTCAAAGCCATGCATTGTCTCGACAAGGCCGCCTTCGCCATCTTCGATCATGAAGTGGCCAATCTCTACTTGCAATACCCAGTCGGTTTGAACGCTTCCATTCTCAATCTTGACACCGGCAAGTCTTCCTTCCGGGGTTCTGGAGTCCTCGTAAGAAGAGTAAGTTTGGTTGTCGCCGCTAATGGTTTGCAAACCAAAATCTAAGTCTCTGTCCAGAGCAACGTCCCATGGGTATTCCGGATCCGGGTCAATGATTATAGGAGTGTCGCCGTCCTCAAACTCAATTGTGCCGGTACCCGGTTCGTTTGTGTTTGCGAAAGCCATGACAGTCATACTGCAAGTGATAGACAGCGCGAGTGCAAGTGCTAGAATTTTTTTCATAACATTAGGTCTCCTTTTCATTTTTTTAAATCTATGCAAATAAATTTGCAACAAGAAATTATTAGGCGGCAAAGATTTTTTTATATTCTTATGCCGCAGCCTTTGTGCTTGCTTTACCTTTGTTACTCATTACATAGACAAGCACCAAAAATATGCCGGACAGCAGGAGTATCAGTGGTATTAAGTAGTTTCCACCCGTTTCAGGCAACCTGCCCAGCGGTACTGCCGGATTCGGGATACTTACAATTTCCCCCGGGACAAGCGTTCGATCTATAGTGAAAGTCGGTCTTCTTACGCTTCCGCCGCCCCCGCCGCTTTCTCCACCACCCCAGCCCCCTCCTTCGCTGCCTCCACCACCACTGCCGCCGCCATCGCCAGAATCTTCTTCTACCCACGCGATTGATGCGGTTCCGGTTCTGTGTGATGGTGGCTCTGTCTGCTCTGATGACGCTATAGCTGTTGTAGCCAAGATTCCAGCTGTTAACAAAATCGCAGCAACCGTTAATAGAAATCTCATCATGTTCACCCCGTTTTTGTTAGCGCTCCTCATGGCATTATTCACCTCTGTCCTATTATTGATCTGCATTCAAATACTTTCACTGCTTTCACCAGTCAGAAACTGCGAGCAAATTTTCGATAGGGATATTCCGACACTTCTGAGGAGGACGTAACGGAATGTCTCCGGAAGAAAAGAGCTCGCAGTTTCTGACCGGTGAAAGCGCTAGCTGCCGCAGCTCCATTCGTTTACTGTGAAAACATAATTTTCGCCCAGCGGCCTATAATCTACCAACTCCGCCCGCAGTACCATACGATTAAGGGTTGTTCCTACAGGGGTGCAGGTTACAAGGGTCAGGCAGCTAAATCCCTGGGGTTTTATCACACTCCAATTCTCGGGATGCACAATCTCAGTGTCCTTGTAAAGATACCTGAAGACGATTCCGTCGTGTACGACGTAAAGATAGTCGCCATGGCCCACTTTGTCGAGGTGGTAGAAAACCCTGTCGTATATATCTCTGTGGCCAGCGATGCTCACATTGACGTCGCCTTTACCAGGCAACTGAGAAAACTCAAACAGTCCTGGCATCTCCATAAGGCCGTCCGGAATCGTCGATTCTCCAACCAGCGTCTCAACGCTAATCGACGGTATCAACAAAACCATGTCGCCACGCTGAAAGGCTCTGCGGCTTTCGGTGATATGCAGACTTCCCGGCGGCAACTCCTCAAATGGAATCGGTATTAATTGACCTTCACTAAGTATGCCGAAATGCATGCTTCGTAAATTTTGACTATGAAAAAAGTAAATAATGCCAGCGATGATTAATAAAAAACCGATTGGCAGAAGTAAAATATTTTTATCCCGCCATTTTAGCCGTAACCTTTTCTTCATCGCCACTCCTTCGAACGGTTTCTGCTCAAAGTCGAGCTGCGCTCAGTGCTTTGCCCAATAATTACGTTTACATTTTAACCTGACGAGGTTTTAGCCTCTACACCCAAAAGGGTGTTTTTTGCTGACCGATGGACCCAATTTCATTTGTTGTAGATATTAAGTACATGTCCTGCCGTTATATACAGCAACAGCCAAGCTAAAGTTATCGAAGAATACTTGGGACACTAATTATACTTGTATTAAAAAATGCAACTACACCCAAAAGGATAAAATTTGATTTAAAAAATCTAACCCCTCTTCTAAATCCGGATGAACAGATTTAGAAGAGGGGCGGGGTAATTTACAATTTTACTCGATGAGTTTTTTTTCAAGGGCTATCCTAACAGCATCAACGTTGTTGTGTGCGTCCAGCTTTATATATATAGATTGTAGTGTTTTTTTTACAGTATTGATGGACATATGCCGGTTTGTCGCTATTTCCTCCCGGGAGAGACCATGATACAAATCGTTTAAAACCTCCAATTCTCGATTGGATAATTTAACCAACTTCTTGTTTTTAAAAGTATTGGCGACAACTGCGGCTTTTTTGGCATAAATAGAGGTCTTACGGTAGACTATAGCAAGCCATTTTTCCGGGATGCTACAGTCCTCATGATTTAATGCGGCAGCAATCAACGGATGAAGCTCTTTGCCAAGCTCGATAAAAAACATTTCGAATACACCTTGAAATGACATTTTGTACGCCTTTTCAAAATCTGCGATTGCTCCAGCAGTGTCTCCGGTTCTTATCCGTGCTACAGCGGTCAATAGTAAAACGCTCAACTCCCCAAATAAAAACCGCTCTTGTTTCTCTCTGGGGTAGGAATTACATAAAATTACAAGCGCCTGATGATATTTTTTAGAAGCGACATTGTGCCAAGCGCTTGCAATCAATTCTCCCGAGGGCATGTGGATCTCAGACGCAGTATCTCTGTCATCTGTTACAAGCCACAGGGGAACCATTTCGGGAAGTCCGATTTGAGCGTAAAAGAGCCCGGTGTATAAATCATAATACATCTGGCGGCTCCGAAAATCCGGATTATCCAGATAAAAGCGCATCTGCCTTAATACTTCCTTCGCCAGCGCAGCATTGCCTTCCTGCACTGCTGTACATAGCAGATATTTTTCCGCCATTATTGAGATGCTGTATTGTTTTTTTTCACGTGCTTTCAAAATTGCTTTATGGGCATGATTCTTTGCAATATCAGGTTGATTTTTGAAGAACGCATATTCACAGGCAACCAAATCATCATAGCCTACAAATATGTTAAAAGGCGTTTGCTCGGTGTATAAAGCGGATTCTCTTGACGCTTCAAGAAACTGTTCAAAATTCGACAGAGCTGCACCCTCTCCTACCAAGCAGGCAAAGGAACGAATTTCGCCATTAATAAAAGCCCCGGCTGTTTCTGCCGGCGGAATGGTAGACCGCTTAAAATATTCAACAGACTTTCTTAGATACTCCGGGGAACTATATTCATGGGTAACTGTGCAAGTATACATATCTATATATGACAGATTACTGTAAGAGGTATAAAGAAACACAATAGAAAGAGGCGTGTCCACTCTCTCCCATTCTCGGACGACAGCCAGCGCCCAGTCTTGTGCCTCTTCGTACCTTCCTGCACCTACAAGTAAAAGAGGTGTAAAATAATTCTTTAAAAATAAAGCACCGGGATTGAGTTGTTCTTTGTTATCTGAATCGAGGTTTTCCAGTATACTCAAAAGGTATTCGCTGGCATCCCGAGGTAGTTTGAACGGATAGGAAAGAAGCACTTTTATAACGCAATCAAATTGGTTTAGCTTTGCGTAATAGCGTACCGCATCCATATAAAAATCGTTTTTCGAACACCATCGGGCGGCTTTACCATATAATTCTTTTTTTTCTTCATCAAGCAAGATATTATGCTTACTTTGCAGAAATTCAAGATAAAGCGGGTGAATTCTTAAGTCATTGGTAAAACTGCAAAACCACACAAATGATGCAAGCTCTGGCGTGACTCGCAAAAATTCCGTTTTGTCAGAGAATTCCTGCGGCAGCGCAATCGGCAAATCTGAGAGCAAAGATAATTTGACTATATCTTTTTGAACTTTTTTTTGAAAATCGTCCCACGCCTCTATCTCTAAAAATTTGAAGATGTTTTGCATCATGGCGTCAAGCGCGTGTTTTAAGCTGCTCGGCGTTCTTTTTAAAATCAAGGAAAGCATGTTTATTGCCAGCGCCCAGCCTTTTGTTGTGTCCATCAGCTGTGAGAGGCTTTGTGCAGAAAGTGGTATCGCGCACTGTATAAAGAACTCGGCAGCCTCCGCGGTGGTAAAGCAGAGCTCATCTTCAGTTATTATACGAATATCGCCCTTTGAAAACAAAGAGACTACATTGATCTCAGGCTCTTTTCTGGAAAGTATCACTATGCATACGCCGGGTAACTTTAGATGGACAAGACGTTCCGTAAACGTGGTTACTTCTTTTGAATGTACCAAGTGGAAATCATCAAATACAATAAATATTTTTTTCGAGCTATATTGAACGCCTCTTGCAACTTCAATAAATCGTTTGAAGCGGGAGGGGGTTTCCGGGAAGCCGAACTCATGCATCTTAGCAGCCAGTTCAGGGTTATGGTTAGAGATAATATGCACAAGTCGTTCCCAATAACGGGAACCGATATTATCGCGCTCGGTAAGTTGCATCCACCAGACGGCCGCATTTTGCTGCTGTTCGATATAGTGATGTACCGCCTGTGTCTTTCCATAGCCGGCGCTCGCAATTACATAAACCAGCTTGCAGCTGGCCGCGTCATCAAGAATATTATTAAGGCGTGGGCGCTGCATATAATTTGACGCTAGATTTGAGTTATAAAAGCCGGCTTTACCTGGTTTGTTCATAATAATATCCCCCGGTCTTCACTTAATCATATAATGTGGAATACTTTCGCAATAATAATTTATCCTACAATATCACCACTATGACGTCAGTTACATAAGTACCAAATAATTCCTGCCCGATTGTGCGTGGTGACAACAGGTCAAAAAACAGCTGAATAAAGCAATGACAGCTGCCAGTGTGCCTTGGATAAGCTCATGCGTGCAAGTCGGATTGATTTTTACCGCTATGAAGGCCGTACAATTTTTGATCTGGTTTTACCGCATCCGCTGGCGGAGGTACCCGTCACTGCCAAATGGCTGGCAGGTTTAGGTAATGGTGGGATGTGCCTCAACTGTGCGTTTGGCAAAGGGGTATAGAGCCACACTTTTTATAAAGTAACAGCTTGCTTTGCATAAAAGAATAACATCACAGCCTTGATGGTAGCCGAGGGCGACAAGGTCAAAGTCAACGACATCTTGGCAACCATCGAGGCCATGAAGATGGAGACCACGGTGGTGAGCAAGGTGGACGGGGTGATCGGCAAAATCCTCGTGAAGGAGAACCAGCCGGTCAAGGCAGGGGAGTTAATTATCGAGATGCGCAGCAAGTAGGTAGCATGTTTGGTTCTGTCGGATACGGTTGACTTCCACCGTGCAAAATGGTAAACTAAGTTTGCATTGTGCTATGGTTATGCGTAAATGCGACCGCTGCTCATCTGCTTGTGGGCAGCGGTTTTCTTTTGCCATCAGGCTACGAAGGAGGCAATGCCCGTGCATAATAAATACGTTAGCCCATTTTCTACACGATATGCAAGCGACGAGATGCAATACCTGTTCTCGGACGACGCGAAGTTTACCACTTGGCGCAGGCTATGGGTGTCGCTGGCTAAGGCTGAGCAGGAACTAGGCCTGCCAGTCGCCGCCGAACAGGTGGCCGAGCTCGAAGCAAATGTGGACAACATAGACTTTGAGGCCGCTCGCCGCCGTGAACAGATCGTTCGCCACGACGTTATGGCCCATGTGCACACTTACGGCCTGGCTTGTCCGGGGGCTGCAGGTATAATCCATCTAGGGGCGACCAGCTGTTTTGTGGGTGACAACGCCGACATAATCATCATGCGCAGGGCGCTTGAGCTCACCCGTAAAAAACTTGCCGGAGTGGCAAAAAAGCTTTGCGACTTCGCTATGGCGCACAAAGACCTCCCTTGCCTGGGCTACACCCACCTGCAACCCGCCCAGCCTACGACTGTTGGCAAGCGCGCCACCCTCTGGCTGAGTGAACTGCTGATGGATATAGACGAAGCTAGCCGCCGAATAGATACCCTGGCCATGCTGGGCAACAAGGGAACCACCGGCACCCAGGCCAGCTTCCTTGAGCTGTTTGAGGGGGATGCAGAGAAAGTCGAGCGTCTCGAACAGATGATTGCCGCCGACTTCGGGTTTGACAGGGTCGTGCCGGTCTCGGGGCAGACGTATTCGCGCAAGGTGGACTTTCAAGTGGCGGCGGCGCTCTCGGGTGTAGCGCAGACAGCGGGCAAGTTTGCCCAGGATATCCGCCTGCTGCAAAGTTTTAAAGAGCTCGAAGAGCCCTTTGAGAGCGAACAAATCGGTTCATCGGCTATGCCATATAAGCGCAACCCCATGCGCTCCGAGCGGATTTCAGCGCTTGCACGGCACGTCATAACAAACGCGCTTAACCCTGCCATGACCGCCTCTACCCAATGGCTGGAGCGCAGCCTGGATGACTCCGCGAACAGGCGAATCGCTATGAGCGAGGCATTCCTCGGGGTGGATGCGATATTGAACATTATGCTGAACATTTGCGGCGGTCTGGTGGTCTACCCCAAAGTAATTGAAAAGCGCCTGATGGAAGAGCTGCCATTCATGGCGGCCGAAAACATCATGATGGGCGCGGTAAAGAAAGGCGGCGACCGTCAGGAGCTCCACGAGCGTCTGCGAGTGTATTCGCAGCAGGCAGGTGCGGTGGTCAAAGAGCAGGGGAGACCGAACGACCTGCTTGACCGGATTGCCGCAGATTCCACTTTTGGCCTGAGCAGCGACGAGCTTGAGGGTATTCTCGACCCGGCGCTATACATCGGGCTTGCGGTGCGCCAAACCGAGAACTTTGTACAAAAGGTTGCACTGCCTGCTACTCAACCATTTTTGGAAGAAGGTAATGCACCAAACACAGAGCTAAAAGTATAAAGAAAAATCTTGCCGGTGTGCAAGCACACCCAAAGGCCACTGTATCTTTGCCGATACTTTGAAAAAAACCTTTACACCGGCCCGTCCTTGTGATATACTCTATCAGATACCCCATACTTGGATTGAGGGAAGAGCGCGCCGCCAGTCGGCAACGCTGAAATCACCAGCCTTATTCTCAGTTAGGGGAAATACTTTAAGAGGTGATATTTCCATGATGCTCAAAGAACAAAAGACTGAAGTAATTGTCTCGAACCAGCGCCACGAGGGCGACACCGGTTCCCCGGAGGTACAGGTAGCTATTCTAACTCGGCGGATCAACGATCTTACCGAACACCTCAAGATACACAAGAAGGATCATCACAGCCGCCGTGGCCTGCTCAAAATGGTCGGTGCGAGAAGAGGCCTTCTGGGTTACATCAAGAAGAAGGATATCGAGCGTTACCGTACACTGATTGCAAAGCTTGGGCTCCGCAAATAAAATTCAAAGAAGAAGGGGATTCGCGGCAGCCTCGCCCGCTGGGCGAGCATGTGGATCCCTTTGCTTTTTGGTTTGCCCCTGAACAGCGACGGCAGCGTTAAAGGGGTATAAAAGTGAATGGCCTGCCGACGAATGGAGGATAATATTTTGTTTGAAAATTACAGAGAATTTAAGACAACTTTTGGCGGTAGTCCGCTGGTAATCGAGACCGGCAAGATGTGTGCCCTGGCCGGCGGTTCGGTTCTGGTGCGCTACGGCGACACCACTGTGCTCTGCAACGCAACCATGAGTGACCGCCCCCGCGAGGGCATTGACTTTTTCCCGCTGAGCGTTGACTTTGAAGAAAAGCTCTACGCCGCCGGCAAAATCCCCGGCTCGTTTATGAAGCGCGAAGGCCGCCCCAGCGACAAGGCAGTGCTTGCTTCTCGGCTGGTGGACAGGCCGATTCGCCCCCTCTTCCCCAGCGACATGCGCAACGACGTCAGCGTAGTCATGACTGTGCTTTCGGTCAACCAGGATTACCAGCCCGAAATCGCCGGAATGCTTGGTGCGTCTATTGCCTTGAGCATCTCTTCCATCCCCTGGAACGGGCCTATTGCCGGAGTTAATGTTGGCTACCTAGACGGCGAATTCGTGCTAAACCCCGACGAAGCCACCCGTGAGAAAAGCGAGATGCTCGTAACCGTGGTCGGCAATGGCGACACCATCTGTATGATTGAGGCCGCCGCCAACGAAGTCAGCGAAGAGGTAATGCTCGAGGGCGTTAAGGTCGCGAACGTTGAAATCGCACGGCTGGTGGAGTTCATCAAGGGTGTGCAGGCTGAGATTGGCAAGCCCAAAATGCCTTTCGAGCCCAAGAGCGTGCCGGTTGATATGTTCGAGGCGGTCAAAGACTTCGCTATTGAGAAAGTTCGCTTTGCCATGGACACCGACGACAAAAATATCCGCGAAGAGCGCCTTTCACCCCTCAAGGTCGAAATCCACGAGCGCTTTGCCGAAGAGTATCCCGAGCAGGGGAGGGTAATCGACGAAGCAATATACAACCTGCAAAAGAAAGTAGTTCGCCAGTGGCTGCTGGAGGGCAAGCGAGTGGATGGCCGCGGGATGGACGATATCCGTCCGCTTGATGCCCAAGTCGGGCTGATTCCCCGCGTACACGGCTCTGGAATGTTCACACGTGGGCAAACTCAGTGCTTGACTATCGCCACCCTGGGTCCGATGAGTGACGCCCAAAAAATCGATGGCATCGACTCTGAAGAGCAGCGTAGGTATATGCACCACTACAACTTCCCGTCCTACTCGGTGGGCGAGACTCGGCCCAACCGCGGCCCCGGTCGCCGCGAAGTTGGCCACGGTGCACTTGCCTCTAAAGCTCTTGAACCGGTGCTGCCGAGCGTCGAGGACTTTCCCTACGCCATGCGGCTTGTCTCCGAGATTTTGAGCTCAAATGGTTCGACTTCTCAAGCGGCTATCTGCGGCTCCTGTCTGGCCCTGATGGACGCGGGTGTACCCATTACCGCACCTGTAGCCGGCATCTCCTGCGGGCTTATCACCGAGGGTGAGCGTTGGGATACATTCGTTGACATTCAAGGTGTCGAAGACTTCTTCGGCGACATGGACTTCAAGGTCGGCGGTACCCACAAGGGCATCACCGCTATACAGATGGATATCAAGATTGAGGGCCTGACCTTCGAGATTATCGAGAACGCTCTGGAAAAATGCCGCAAGGCAAGGCTTTATATTCTCGACGACGTCATGCTCAAAGCCCTCCCAACCCACCGCGAGGAGCTCTCGGAGTTCGCGCCCAAGATGCTGACCATAACGATTCACCCGGACAAAATCCGCGAGGTTATAGGCTCGGGCGGCAAGGTTATTCAGAAAATCTGCGCCGAGTGCGAAGTTAAAATCGACATTGAGGACGATGGCAAGGTTTATGTGCTTGGCACCAATATTGATAACGCCCGCCGTGCGCTGGCCGTTATTAAGACCATTGCCATGGACCCAGAAGTCGGCGCGTTTTACAAGGGCAAAGTTACCCGCCTGATGAACTTCGGCGCGTTTGTCGAGATTGCCCCGGGCAAAGAGGGTCTGGTGCACATCTCCAAGCTGGATAAAAACCGGGTGGAGAAGGTCGAGGACGTTGTGAACGTGGGCAGCGAAGTACTGGTCAAGGTAGTCGAGATAGACGCCCAGGGCCGGATCAACCTCAGCCGCAAGGATGCCCTGCTCGCCATGGAAAAGAAGGCTGAGAAAGACGGGGCAGAGCAAGAGTAGCTAACCTTTGTGCCGGGACGAGTCGAGTTATCTCCTTCCGTCCGGCACATTCCATTTACCACATGAAGAAAAGATGGTAGAAGCGCTTAGCTTCTACCATCTTTTCTTCATCATTGCACATGTAAAACCAACAAGAGGGCCTGGCCGCCTGGAAGCCCGACCCTAGCGGTCGATGTACTTGATTATGGTGTTGGTGTAGTTGTCGTCAAAACTGACCGCGCTCAGGTCGTCGTAGTCGACCTCGTCGGTCTCGTCGTCCCATTTGCCGGTGGCGTCGAAGTACCAGAATATAAGCTCCCACTCGCCCAATTCCACCACCTTGCCAATTAAGAATTCCTCGCCGCCGTCACACTCAATTGTGCAAAAGCTGTACCGCCCACCCATAGAAGCAAGGGTGCTGCGCCAGCTTGTAAGGTCGATTACTCCGGGCGAGGTTAGACGGCCATGCACTCCTTCGGCAATTATTATCCGCTCGAAGAACTCCTCGCTGCCTTCACGGATAACGTTGTAAATATCTTCTATGCGGATGATGCGGTAGCCGTCAGGGTAAAAGTCATAAAAAACGTGCACCAGCAAAAGCTCCTCCGAGCGGGCAATGGGCACGCAGAGCAGCTCAGTTTCGGTAAGTTCCGGCCGTTCAATGCTAAGCACGTTGCGCCCGGCGATAGCGCGGTCCAACAGGGCCAATATTTCGTTTTGTTCCATTAAGCCTTCCTTTACATATCGTGAAATGTCTAAAACACAAGATATACACGCGCAATGTTAAAGCTTTCAATACCCATAAAATATATGCAGTACGGCCAGTACTGCGCATCCTCGCCGTAAAAATAGAACTCCCCTCCGTATATGGAGCCGCGGATATCAAATATCAGTCGGTTGCCCTCTAGCCGCAACAAGTGATTTAGGGAAGTCCCATGTTCAAATTCCACCCAAAGAAAAGCAGGCGAACTGACGGTGGTTACAAACACCCCATCCAACGACACATCGTCATAGAATTCGATAACAAACTCTCTAGACGTAACAAAGTCCCGGAGAGTTAAAGTGGAGTTCGTCACAATTCCCGCAAAATCCGGCTCTGCCGACTCATCTCGTATGAAGTCTTCAAAAACACCAAAATTCCCGTTTGTCGACCAGCCCATCAGCTGCGGCACAGGTCTGACATGTGGCGTGGTAGGTAGTTCGATAATGCCGGCAGGGTAATGCCGCTGGGCGCCGTCTGTGACAGTAAACGAAACTGTAAAGGCAACTTCGAGTAAGGCAAGGTTTTCCAATTCTGTCGAAGATATCTCCACGGGTGAAAAGCGAGTGAGGAATTCCGCCGTATGCGTCCCCACCGGCAAACCCACAACAGGATTCACTCTGGCTACAAATGTCCCGCCGGGTGCAACAGGGTTAGTGTTGCCATTACCCGCTGACGAATAAAAGAAATTCATATCAGCCGTCTCTTCAGAAACCCACAGCGGCACAGCCCCGATATTGGTAATGGTAAATATTTGCGCAGCCTGCTCTCCATAACCCACTCGCGCCGGAGGGAAAACGTGGTTTTGCGGGGTAATTATCAAGGGTGCAGCATCTAAAGTAACGTCCGCTATTTCCGGTTCATCAGAATCGCTCTGCTCCTCTTCGTCACATGCTACCGCCTCATCCGGCTCATCGTCTTCTACCGGGTAATCTTCGTCGTGACTCTCTTCGTCGTATGTTTCTTCCTCGCACGGCTCATCATCTTCTTTCGGGTAGTAGTCGTCTGGCTTCCCCTCATAATACTCGTACTGCGAGCAGTACTCATACTCTTCATCATAGTCCGGCGCCGCCATTGAGGGGCGCACCTCTAACACATTGAAAACCAGTACAGCCGCCAGCAAAAGAGAAAGGCTCGCGCCAATTGCAATTATCCGCTTCATTTTGTGACACCTCCTTAGTCGTCTAATACCAGTATACCGCCGAACAAGGCGGGGCGTCAATAGCTCGCGCTTAAATAGAGAAGGCTGCTGCTATAAAGCCGAACCACGGTTGCGCAAAAAACGTTACATACCGTAGCCTGGGAGACTTAAGGGGTTTAGGTGCTAGACCGGATGTACCTTCTTCTCACGGTCGGAGTGCTCGGCGGCAATGCCGTACTTTTTGTTCGAGCGCTTCTCAAAGAATTTGGGCGCCACCTGCGGGAACATGGCGAGGGTCAGCACATCTTCTGGCTGCTCGTTGTATTTTTCGGGCAAAGTGTCCCGCTGCTTTTCCAGCTCGGGCGGGAGTAGGTCGGCCGGTCGGCAGTCAATAGCCTCTTCCTCCCCGATTATCATCCGCCTGAACTCAGGGTCGACGTACCCCGGTGTAGAGCCGTACTCCCCCTTGACCATGGCGCGGAATTCCTTGGAGACCATTTTGTAGCGCTCACCCATAATGACGTTGAGTGCGGCCTGAGTGCCCACAATCTGGGAGGTCGGTGTGACCAACGGTGGATACCCGGCGTCCTTGCGCACGGCCGGAACCTCCCGCAAAACGTCCTCGAACTGATCTTCTTTACCTGCTTCTTTTAGCTGAGAGAGCAGGTTAGAGAGCATTCCCCCAGGCACCTGGTAGATGATTGTATTCGCGTCCACGCCCAGCATCTTGGGGTCGAGCAGGCCGTTCTTTAGGTATTTATCCCGCAACTTTGCCACGTGTTCGCGGACTATGTCCAGCTTTTTGAGGTCGAGCCCAGTGTCGTAAGGTGTGCCCGCAAAGGCTGCCACTATCGACTCGGTTGGCGGTTGCGATGTGCCCAGAGCAAGAGGGGAAATTGCGGTGTCGAGAATATCCACTCCGGCCTCGGCGGCTTTTAGGTAGGCCATTGAGGCAAACCCCGAGACATAGTGGGTGTGCAGCTGCACCGGAACCTTGACGGTTGCCTTGATTGAGCGCACCAGCTCGTAGGCGTCGTAAGGGCTGATTATCCCAGCCATGTCTTTTATCGAAATGGAATCTGCCCCGGCATTCTCGAGGTCTTTTGCGTACTGCACAAAGTAGTCGATGTTGTGCACCGGGCTGGTAGTGTAGCTTATAGCGATCTGAACATGAGCCTTCTCTTTTTTGGCCGCTGTAATAGAGGCCTCAAGATTGCGAATGTCGTTGAGGGCATCAAAGGCGCGAATGATGTCAATTCCGTTCTCGACCATCTTTGCCACAAAGTAGGCCACCAGGTCGTCGGCGTAGTGGCGGTAGCCTAGCATGTTCTGGCCCCTAAACAGCATTTGCAGCTTGGTTTTGGGCATGTGCTTGCGAATTATCCGCAGGCGCTCCCAGGGATCTTCGTCCAAAAAGCGGATACAGGCGTCAAAAGTTGCGCCCCCCCAAACTTCAGCCGAGTGGTAGCCCACATCGTCGAGCGCGCTGAGCATGGGCAGCATGTCTTCCATAGTCATTCGCGTGGCTAAAAGGCATTGGTGGGCGTCCCGCAAGACCGTCTCAGTCAGTTTAACTTTGGCCAAAAGTGCCACCTCGATTCCGTTGGTAGGGACGACCACTCTTGGTCGTCCGTAGTTAGTTGTGCAATGCTGGTTTGCGGACAACCAAAGGTGGTCGTCCCTACTAGCTCAGCGAAACAAGCAGCGCGCCGGTCTCAACAGTCTCGCCTTTGCTGACATGTATGCCGGCTACAGTGCCGTCTTGTGGTGCCAAAATCTCGTTTTCCATCTTCATTGCTTCCAGAATTATCAGCGCGTCACCCTTGCTGACCGCTTGGCCGATGCTGCAGCGAACATCCCAGATGTTGCCTGGCATAGGCGCGGTAACACGCACATCCCCGGTAGAAGAGGAGGCGGGAGCTGCAGGAGCAGGGGCTGCGGGAATTGGCACCACGGGCGTGGGAGCCGTAGCTACCGGTGCGGCTGCAACAGGCGCAGGGGCGGGAGCAGCGGCAACGGGAGCCTGTGTGGGAGCCGTGGCTTGACCGTCAAGCTCTTGAACCTGAACATCGTAAGCGATGCCGTTTACCGTAACTTGAAAGCGTTTCATAGAGTTGTCCTCCAGTTTTGATTGTTATTAATACGGAGCGTACGATTTACAGTTGCCCCTACAGTGGTATATTCCCGTGTTTTTTAGGGTTCTTGTGCACCCGCTTAGCACTGAGCAAATCCAGGGCTGAGATAAGGGCAGCCCGAGTGAGTTCGGGCGGTATAACGTCATCCAGGTACCCGGCCTTGGCTCCGGCCAATGGGCTGGCCACCTGGGCTAAGTAGTCGTTTAGTATTTCTTGGCGGCTGCGCTGCGCGGTAATTTCATCGGCGTGGAGGAAGGCTACCGCTGTCTGCGGATCGAGAGCTGAGATAGCTGTCTGTGGCCAGGCTATGGTGTAGTCCGAGTTGGAAGCGCGGCTGGCAAGTGCGATGTACACTCCGCCGTAGGCTTTGCCGGTAATAACTGCAGCTTTGGCTGTGGTCGCCTCGGCGTAGACATGCCCAAGCTTTGCCATCTCGCGTACCGCACCGCAGAGCTCCGCTTGGGAGGAAGGCTCAAATCCAGCCGCGTTGACAAGGGTTACCACCGGTATCTGGAATGCGTCACAGACCATAACCAGCTTGGCGAGCTTGGCGCAGTCGTCCGCACCCAGCTTGTTTTTGGTGCCCGCTATGCCCACCGGTATACCGCCAAGGGTAGCCAGCGCGGTGTACGAGTTTGTTCCGAATTCGGGCAGAAGCTCCAGCAGGCTGCCGGTGTCAAAAATGGCCCCGGCAAGGGAGACAGGCTCGGCCTCCGCGTAATCCCCGGGGGCAAGCTCGCCTTCGGGTGGAGTGTGCGGAAGAGCCGGCGAAGTCGACAGGTTGTTTGCCGGCAGGTAGGAGAGCATTTTGCGCACGCTCTCACAGGCCTCTCCGGGGGTTTCGGCCAAAATATGGGCCACCCCGGCTTTGGCGGCCGCCTGTGCGGTACCGGCGGCCTCGGCCTTATCCTGTGAGAGAACCGGTGGCGTCATAAAGAATGTGGCGTCTTTTTCCATCACCACAAAGTCGGCGCTGCATGCGAGCATAGCTGTGGCTCCTGTGCAGCTGCCTAGCACAAGGGCAACCTGCGGTACCACGCCGGAAAGGTTGTTTATACGCAGCAATAGCTGGCCATAGGCCTCAAGGGCTGCTATACCCTCGCTCACCCGGCCTCCGCCACAATCGTAAACGCCCACAACCGGAATCCCAGTCTTGAGCGCCAAGTCGTATAGCTTTGAGATTTTGGCAGCCTGGGCCATGCCAAATCCGCCACCCTCTTGGGCGAAGGCACAGGCAGGACTACCACCCACCGAGCCGTACCCGCAGACTACCCCGCAGGGCTCGTCCTCTACGGTGGAGAAACGATCGAGCTCTACAAAGGTGTCCGGGTCAAATAGCATCCCCAAGCGCTCACGCGCTGGGGTGGACTCACTGTAAGCTTGCCTGACCTCATCAAAAGTTTCCGGGCCAGCGTTTGTACTCATTCAGGTTACACCATCCTTTTCGATTTCCAAACGGGCCACGCCGCGGGAAACAGAGTTCTCAGCCAAAGTATACACTAAACGCGCCCGATACTCAAGAGGCATCGACCTCGGGCAGACCCAACTTTGTGCTGCCGGCCAAAAAAGCGATCAGGTAGTAGTGCCAGCGTTAATAGATTATCAATCGACAGCGGCTGACCACATTATACCGCCCCGCAGTTTTTGTACTTCCCAAAAAAGTTGGTGATGTTAAACTCGGCCTGTGGCGGGTAGTTCAGTTTTGCGAACAGAGTGCGATGCTCCTGCCGAAACTCCTCCGGCAGCCGCCCGGTGGGAATATCATGGCTGGCCGCATAGTTGAGCCCAGCGCGTAAAACAGCATCCAGCAGCCAGGGATCTGTTTCGTCCCCCTGGTAAAAGACCGCGTCAACGCTGCTGCTGCCTATCTCAAATAGCCCGGCCGCCAGCAGTAGCTCACCCTTCTTGGCCAGGTAAAGGTAAAACTGTGGGCCGGGCATTTTGCCGCACTTGCCGCAGTATTCGGCCAGCAGCTTTAAATCGGTGCAGGGTTTTATCTCCAACATAGTAGTAGCCACATCCTTACTAAGGGGCTGTAATTACAGTATCCGGTAAAAAGGGAGAATATCCTCGTAGCGTCCGTCTTTCATCAAAAAGCCGCCGGGGATAATGCCCAGCCGCACAAATCCAAGCTTTTCGTACAGGGAAATCGCTCCGTAATTTGTTCGTACGACGGCGTTAAACTGCAGAAGCCGAAAACCCAGTTCCCGGCTTTTTTCTATGCTGTGTCGTACTAATTTCTCTCCGATGCGCTGCCCCCTGTACGCGGAGTTCACTGCGTAGCTTGCGTTTGAAATATGGCCGCAACGGCCAACATTGTTTGGGTGCAAAATGTAGAGCCCTAGAATTTTGCCCGTGTTCTTGTTTTCGGCAACACCAGTGAATGACTGTTCATGGGAAAAGAAGTTGACCGCTTCGCGCATTGTGAGCGGTTCTACCTGCGGGAACGCGATTCCGTCATCCACAACTTCGTTCCAAATTGCAAGCATCTGCTCTATGTCATTTTCTGTGTGCTCCCTAATCAAGATGTCCATTAAACAACCCCGAAAGATTAAGTTTTATCGCTTTTAAGACTTGTTGGTTGTCGGCGCACGTTTGATCCGCCTGCTCCGCTTCCCAATAAGTAATACCGCCCTCGTGTGCAATTACAAAATATTTTCCACTAAAAGAAAAGCCGTAGCAGTAGGGGAATCCCCTGTAAACGCGAACGCAATTTTTGCTATGCCACTCAGAGAGGCAGTGCTCATACGGCGGCTGAAAGATTATATCCTCGCAAGGGTAGAGCGGAGAAACTTTGGTGAGCGTTTCATGAGACTTGTTGCTCACAGGCAACATACTTCCGCCGTGTTTGCTGGCCAGTTTGATGGTCTCGCCCTTTAAAATATCAAAGCCTTCGCTGGTGAGCAATCTTTCGTCCAGCGGGAAGTCGACGTTATTATCACGGGAGATTTTTTCATCTTTGGCCATATCGATAAGGCTCCTGCCGCTCGAAGAAATCACAAATAATATGTCGGAGTTCTCGGCAAAGCCGAAATATTCCAGGCCGCCAATAGCGAACGTTTCTTTGCGCAGCCATCCGTTGGGGCTCTGTGTTGACGGTATTCGCTCTAAAACGGCGGCTATTTTTTCTCTGTGCCGCTGAAAGTCCTTGCCATAAAAATAGTCCATGACAACCCCCAACGCATATGTTCACCTAGCTGTGCAGCACAACGACTCGGGTAGCGTTCGAAATTTACTCCAGGAAATCCTTGAGCTTCTTGGATCGGCTGGGGTGCCGCAGCTTGCGCAGAGCCTTAGCCTCTATCTGGCGAATCCGCTCCCGTGTGACAGAAAATTCCCGGCCCACTTCTTCCAATGTGCGGCTGCGACCGTCCTCCAAGCCAAAGCGCAGACGGAGCACTTTTTCTTCTCTATCGGTCAGGGTGGAGAGCACTTCGCCCAGCTGCTCGCGCAAAAGGGTGTGGCTGGCCGCCTCGGCGGGTGCGGGTGCGTCGTCGTCTGGTATAAAGTCCCCGAGATGGGAGTCCTCCTCCTCGCCTATGGGAGTCTCCAGCGAGACCGGCTCCTGGGAGATGCGCATTATTTCTCGGACTTTTTCAACCGGCATCTCAAGTTCGGCCGCGACTTCCTCGACAGTGGGCTCGTGGCCGTTTTTGTGTAGCAGCTGACTGGAGACTTTCTTGACTTTGTTTATGGTTTCGACCATATGCACCGGTATGCGGATGGTACGAGCCTGGTCGGCGATGGCACGGGTGATTGCCTGGCGAATCCACCAGGTGGCGTAGGTGGAGAACTTAAAGCCCTTGGTGTGGTCGAACTTCTCCACAGCCTTGATAAGGCCCAGATTGCCCTCCTGTATAAGGTCGAGGAACTGCATTCCGCGACCCACATATCGCTTGGCAATGCTGACCACCAGTCGCAGGTTGGCCTCCGACAGGCGCTTGCGGGCATAAGGGTCGCCGGCGTCCATATGGGTGGCGAGGACGACTTCCTCCTCGGGTGTAAGCAGGGGCACTCGGCCAATCTCCTTGAGGTAGACCTTTACAGGGTCGTCGATGTTTATCCCTTCGGCGGACAGGGCTACTTCTAAGTCCTCGTTAGTGGGAATAGCCACGGCAGCGTCAGACTCAATGGTCTGCGCCAGGTTTTCTATAACCTCGATATTCAGGCTCTCCAAGGTATCGTAGAGCCTGTCTATTTGTTCGACGTCAAACTCAAGCTCCTCAAGGAAGTCATTGATTTCCTTGGTGGTAAGCTTGCCCTTCTGCTTGCCCATCTCAGTGAGCTCTTCTATGAGGCGGTTCTTTTTTTCTTGCGAAGCCAAATGCGTTTCCCCCTCTATTTAATGGCCCGCCGAGTATTTATGTACTCCTGCAGTTGCCGTGGGGACATGTTCCCCACTTCGTCCGGGCCCTTTTGTTCTTTTTGTTTGTGTATGGCGGCTATAAACTCGTCGGCCTGTTCGCGGTAGTACTTTATGTCTCGACCTGAGGCGACCAGCCCGGAGGCGATTCCCATCTGCTGTGGGGTGAGTTGCGAGCCGCAGAGGGCAAGGTCTGGCGTGCGGTTTTGTTCCAGCAAGGTGTGTACTGCACGGTAGATAGCTCCGAGGTCAGGATCGGTGAAGTCGTTTTCAGTCAGTTTTGACCGTATTTCGCCAAAGTAATCGGGGTTTTGCAGGAGAAGTGCCACTAGCCCTCGCTGGGCGGCCAGCCCGCTCAAGTCTGTCCCCCGGCGGGCACTGGGGCGTCCACCCAGCGTTTCTGGATTATCCTGCACAAACGTGCGCAAATTATGTGCTTGTTTGCGTGCGTGTGCGCCGATTTTCTTTTTACGGATAGCGGCTGTGGTAGCGGCAAGGCGGTCTTTGCTTACGTCCAGCTGGCGGGCTATCTGAGAGATGTATACCTCCCGGGCGATTTCGCCGCTTATGTCGGCCATCAGGGCACAAAACTCGTTTAAAAAAGCGGTCTTGCCATCGGGTGTGTCCAGGTCATGTTTCTTTTGCAGTCGCTCGACTTCGAACTCGAAGGCGCTCTTGCCGCCTTCAATCAAGTTGCGGAAGCGGATGGGGCCGAATTTCTTTATATATTCGTCCGGGTCTTTGGCGCCGCCAAGATCGAGCACGCTGACTGAGATATCCAACCCAGAAAAAAGCCCGAGAGCTTTGCGGGCCGCGTTCTGCCCGGCACCGTCGCTGTCGTAAGCAAGCGCTACTCTGCCCGTGTACCGGGAGATTAGCCGGGCCTGCTCCTGGGTGAGTGCAGTGCCAAGGGTAGCCACTGCGCAGGTAAATCCCGCCTGGTGCAGGGATATAACATCCATGTAGCCCTCAGCCAGGAGGAGCATGTCCTCTTTTGCCGCCTTGGCGAAGTTCAGCGCGTAAAGGCCGTGGCTTTTCTTGAACACCGGTGTGTCCGAGGAGTTTATGTACTTGGGGCCCTTGCCGTCCTCCATGGCGCGTCCGCCGAATGCGACTACGCTCCCACGCAGATCCAGTATGGGGAATATCACCCGCCCGCGGAACTGATCGTAAGCCCGCCCGCTTCTACCTTTGGTCAGCACCCCAGCGCTTAGCATCTCATCCTCTGCAAACCCAGCATCCTGCAAGTGTTTTTTCAGGCTATCCCAGTTATCGGGAGCGTAGCCAAGCCCAAAGGAGCGGATAGTCTTGCGGGTGAGTCCGCGACCGGTTAGATAATTGTAAGCAGCTTGCCCCTCCGGGGAAATCAGCTTCTCGTGGAAAAACTTAGCGGTTGTGCGGTTGATTTCTAAAACTCTCGCTCTGCGCCGGGAAGAGCCGTCGTCCGCAGCCTCTTCAGGTAGCGGGATACCGGCCCGACCGGCCAGCAACTTGATAGCTTCAACAAAGTCGAGCCGCTCTATCTCCTGAATAAAGGTGATGACGCTGCCGCCCTTTTGGCAGCCGAAACAATAGAAACTCTGGGAGTCGGGGTAAACGGTGAATGAGGGTGTCTTTTCCGAATGGAATGGGCAGAGCCCGACCGCCGTGCGTCCCCGCCGCTTAAGCGCAACGTAGGAGGAGATAATCGTCTCGATATCGCTTTCATCTCGCAGACGTTCAATGAAGGTATCGGGTATCAAACGCTCTCACCCCCTATTAGTTGTAGACACCTGAAAGTGAGAATTGGCAGAACGCTTGGCAAAGATTGCGTTTTATACTTTCTGGCATCTACGAACTTCCCCACGCTTTCGGTACGAAGATATCCTCGAAAGTCGCGATGCAAAAGCGGTCACTCATCCCGGATATGTAGTCGCAGACTGCCCTGGGCACGTCGCTCTCCCAGGCGATCTCAGCGTACTCTTCGGGCAGGGCGCTCGGGTTTTCGGTGTAATACTCGTACAACCGCCAGACGACCATTTTGGCTTTTTCGTCTTCTTTTTTAGCGGCGGGGTTGGTGTAAACGCTGCTGAACATAAAACTGCGCAGCTCGTCGTATAGCTGCTGCCCTCGCTCATCCATCTTGATGTCTTCGGCTGAGTTCTCCACCAGCGCGCGCACAAAAAAGGTGATGCGCTCGCTTCTTGTTTGGCCCAGCTCTTGCTTAAAAACCTGTGGGATGTCGTCGTGGGTTAGTACCCCGGCGCGGATAGCGTCGTCGATGTCGTGGTTAAGGTAGGCTATTTTGTCGGCGTAGCGTACCAGCCGGCCCTCTAAAGTGGCAGCCGGTGCCCCGCTTGAGTGGTGTAGTATACCGTCCCGCACCTCCCATGTGAGATTTAGGCCTCTGCCACCGTTTTCTAGCCGTTGGGCCAGGCGGACACTCTGCTCAGCGTGTACGTAACCGTGAGGTGACAGCTGATTCAGCACGTCTTCCCCGGTGTGGCCGAATGGGGTGTGCCCGAGGTCGTGCCCAAGGGCAATGGCTTCGGTTAAGTCCTCGTTGAGGCGGAGGGCGCGGGCAACGGTGCGGGCAATCTGGCAGACTTCCAAGGTATGGGTTAGGCGGGTACGGTAGTGGTCGCCCTCTGGGGAGAGAAATACCTGCGTCTTGTGAGTGAGCCGCCTAAAGCTTTTGCAGTGTATTATTCGGTCGCGATCGCGTTGGTATTCGGTACGTAGCTCGCATGGAGGGGAGTAAATTTCCCGCCCTTTGGTGTCTGCGGAAAGGGCGGCAAACGGGCTCAGAGACTGTTTTTCCCGCTGATATAATTGCTCGCGGATAGACAGTTTAGGTGCCCCCTTTCGCACATTCCGCCAGTGATGAGAACAAGGCGGCGCTCAAAGAACGCCACCTAAAGCTCATACCTACGGGATTTACTTGTCCATTCCAAAGCGCTTCTTGAAGCGGTCTACCCGGCCGCCGCTGTCAACCAGTTTTTGGGTGCCGGTAAAGAACGGGTGGCACTTGGAGCAGATTTCCACACGAATGTCTTTTTTGGTGGAAGCTGTTTCGATCTCGTACCCACAAGCGCAACGAATAGTCGTGGCCTCGTAGTTCGGATGTATTCCCTCTCTCATCTATCTTCACCTCGCTTGCCGGTTAAGGGCAATTTATTAGCAACAGCTATAATAACATATCTTGCGCACATATGCAAGCAGGAAATAGTGCCGGCTAACTTTTTTTGCGCAGAAAAATTACCGCTGTTGTGTTGATCAAAATTGAGCTAATCATAAAAATTGAAGCAAGCATTGTACCGACAGCTATAATCAAAATAATTGCCACAGCCAACGTAACTACACCAAGGCCTAGCAAAATCAATCCGGCCTGGCGCAGCTTGCCTTGATTGTTGGAGCTTTTGTTCTCCCATTCCATCTGTGCATACTCCAATACGTAGGTGCTGTGGCAGCTTATCTCCAGCGGCAGCCGAAGCCTGCAGCTGCACCGCGATCACCAAAACCGGCTCTATCCGTGTTGCGCCCGCGCCCTGGGCCTCTGCCGATATTTCCTGGCCTGCCGTTTTCAAGGCACCATTGGTGCGCTTCTATCAGGCGTTCTCTGTCACTTTCGTCAATTAAGCCATCCCGAATCGCTTGGTCGACTCTTTGGGCAAAGGCATCCGTGCTCAGCAAACTTCCGTCATCTGCCCGCATGAATCCGTTCTCAAAGCCAAACGGGCAGATTATGATATTCTCTTTGGTCCGGCTGCGCAAAACGGCCAAGCCCCTGACCGGGCCCTTCCGACGCAAATGCCGCAGTGCCAAGGCTGGAAGAAAGTACAGCGGCTAAGACGAAGGCTACAAGTGTTTTCTTCATTTTGACAACCCCCAATAGTTGTGTTCGACAGTAAATATACAGTCGAGGCAGCGCCGCAAAGCTGCTCTAGTGGTGATTATACTACCGGCATTTACACAAGTCAACAATTGTTATTATATACACACTCGAAGAGAAAAATCGGAATTATATGGAAAACTCCCTTGAGAGTGTGTATAATAGGGGAGGGGAAGTGCCAGTCGGCTGGCGGTGCCCCCTATCATATACAAAAGGAGCTCGCTTATGCTAGAAGATAAAAATCGTATGCTTAGGCTGCTTGAAGGTAAAAGAATATTGTTCGTTGGCCTGGGGGTAAGCCATATATCTATCACCGGACATCTGGCAGGCGCGGGGCTGGACATAACAGTTTGCGACAGGCGCCCCCCAACAGAACTGGACAGCGCCACTCTGGACGAGCTGCGCGGCAAAGGAGTCAATCTGCTACTGGGGGAGGACTATCCCTTACGCTTTGAAGGGGATGTGCTTTTTCGCACGCCGGGGATGTACTTTTTTAGTGAAGAACTAAACGACTTTCGCGCCCAGGGTGGTATAGTCACCAGTGAGATGGAGCTTTTCTGCGAATTCTGCCCCTGCCCGATTTTGGCGGTGACGGGCAGCGACGGCAAAACCACCACAACTACCCTGATAGCAGAACTGTTGCTGGCACAGGGGCAAACTGTCCACCTTGGCGGGAATATCGGCAGGGCTATGCTAGGCCAGCTGGAGCATGTCAAGCCCACCGACCTTGCGGTGCTTGAGCTCTCCAGCTTCCAGCTGATTTCGATGCGCTGTGCCCCACAGGTGTCGGTTGTAACAAATATGTCCCCAAACCACCTGGACGTCCACAAGGACATGCCGGAATATATCCACGCGAAGAAAAATATTTACGCCCATCAGAACGCGTTTTCCACCACGGTGTTGGGCGCTGACAACGAGATAACAGCTTCAATGGTACCTGAGGTGCGCGGTCGCTGTGAGACCTTCTCCCTCAAAGACCGGGTGAAGAGGGGAGCGTATCTGCGCGCTGACGGTATGCTCTGCCGTGTAGATGGCGATGCGGAGACGCCAATCGTCCACCGAGATGAGATTCGTCTGCCGGGCGAGCACAACATACTTAATCTGCTGGCCGCAATCTGCGCTGCCGGAGACAGAGTTAGCCCGGAGACGGTCGCCGAGGTGGCCCGTACCTTCAACGGGGTCGAACACCGGATAGAGCTTGTTCGTGAGTTTGGCGGGGTCAAATGGTACAACGATAGCATCGCGACCTCACCCACTCGGGCGATGGCGGGGCTGGCCAGTTTTCCGCAGAAAATTATCTTGATAGCCGGTGGGTACGATAAAAACCTAAGCTATGACCCGCTTGCCCCCGCACTGTGCGAGAGCGTCAAACTGCTAATTCTAATAGGTGCGACCGCCGATAAAATTGAAACCACGCTGCGCGGGTATGCAGGCTATAAAGACGGAGCACCGATAATTCTGCGGGCGCAAGATATGGCAGGAGCAGTAGCTTTGGCTCATGAACACGCCCGGCACGGCGATATAGTCAGCCTTTCGCCGGCTAGCGCTTCCTTTGACCATTACCGCAATTTTGAAGAACGCGGGCGGCACTTTAAGGGGCTGGTAGGGGCGCTTGACAATTGACAATAAAGGTGTTAGTTGCACTAGCGTCTAAAAGCAAGGGTGATATGGTGAAAAGCTTAAGCAAAAGAGGATTCGCTACAGTTGTATTGCTCGCTATTATAACGATGTTCGGGGGCATTACTGCTTATGCGGATGACTTTGTAATCGACCCGTTCAGAATAGTATCGGAAGATGGAAGCAGAGTGTTTATTTATACGCCTAACCCGTATTTTCGTTGGGAGCGCGATTCTATTCTTCCGGAAACAGGAGTGTACTACGCCACAGAACCTTTAGAGTTAATCTATTTATTGGAAGGCACTGGATGGGCTTTTGAGAGAGACTTTGTTTTTTCTCAAGATTTTCGGCATTTAGCTTTCTTCGTAGGAATGTCATTTGATATAGCCTTAGAGTTTTATGAAGATGGAGTTTTAATAAAGCGATGCATGATTGACGACCTTGTAGAGAATATGGATGAGGTTAGCGTTACGACTTCAAGGGCGTGGTGGGAAGAATGGTCAGGCAGAAGTTTTGACAGTGCGAATAATACGTTAACTGTCACGACTGTTGACAACTTGACTTATGTTTTCGATATTACTACAGGCGATATTGTTGAGAGCAATAGAGCCAATGAATTTCAATATTTTATTGTAGTAGTTGGTATCGTCATAGTTGTATGCGGTGTGGCTCTGCTTATTATGCGTTATCGAAAAAAATAACTATAGTTGCCCAATATGGAGGAGTTAGATGGACATAAAACAAACGCTGCTGGAACTTTCCGGCGCGGCTGGTTATGGCGTAGATGCCGCAGATATTCTCGCGCCTTATGGTAAGGTCAGCCGCACCTCTCTGGACAGCGTGGTCTGTCAGGTGCGGGAGGCGTCTCCCAATAAGCCACATCTTTTGCTGGACGCCCACTTTGACACAGTCGGGCTGATAGTTACGCAGGTTGACAGCACCGGATTTTTGCGGGTGAGCGGCCTCGGCGGTATAGACCCGCGAGTATTGCCAGCCTGCCCGGTGCTTGTTCACGGGCGGGGAGGAGATATAAGCGGAGTGATTTGCTCCACCCCGCCACATTTGGACAAGAGCGGGGAGAAAAAGTTTGCGAAGGTGGACGAAGTTTACATTGACCTTGGGCTGACAAAAGAGGCGGCAGAGAACGCAGTTTCACCCGGAGACAGGGTAAGCTTTCACCAGCCCGGTCTTGTTCTCTTAGGGGACAGGTTTGCAGGCGGTGGTTTGGATAATCGCGCAGGCTGCGCTTGCCTGCTGCGCGCTCTGGAGTTGCTCAAAGGCGCTCAACCCAGCTGTGGTTTGAGCGTGCTTTTTTCCAGCCTTGAGGAGGTCGGTGGCCAGGGGGCAAAGACAACGGCCTACGCCCTGCGGCCCACCCACGCCCTTGTGGTGGACACCAGCTTTGCCCACACCCCGGATTCTCAGCGGCAGAAGTGTGGAACTTTCGGTGGTGGCCCGATGATAGGTGTTGCGCCAATTCTCAGCAAAGAGATTACCGAGGGGTTGCAGGCGGCGGCAAAGGCCGAGGGTATCCCCCACCAGTACGAGGTGATGGGAGGGTCAACCGGTACAAATGCCGACCACATAGCCACTGTGCGGGCAGGGGTGTCCACCGGGCTGCTTTCGATACCGCTGAAATACATGCACACACCGGTTGAGGTGGTTGCGGCCTCGGACATTGAACAGACTGCCCGGCTGATTGCTGTGTTCGTGAAAGACTTTGCCGAGAAAGCGGGTGAGCTGGTGTGAGAGAGACAATCGAGCTGATAAAAAAACTGAGCGACATCCCTGGTGTTTCGGGCTGCGAGGGTGCGGTGCGCGAGGAGATTTCCGCGCTGATAAAAGACCACTGCCAGACCGTGGAGGCCGATACTTTGGGCAACCTGCTGGCCTTCAAAAAGGGGGCGCGGCCGGGCCGCCGGATTATGGTAAGTGCCCATATGGACGAAGTCGGGCTGATAATCACACATATAGAGGAGGACGGGTTGCTGCTCTGCAGTCCGGTAGGCGGCATCGATACCCGGGTTGCTTTTGGCCGCGCGGTTGAAATCGGACCTCAGAGGCTGCCAGGTGTGATTGGGGGCAAGGCGCTCCATCACCTGGATGGCAAGGAAAGGGAAACACCACCCGGCTGGGAAGTACTGCGAATCGACATAGGCGCCGTGGGCAGGGAAGAGGCGCAGGCTGTGGTCGCACCCGGCCAGCGGGTGGTGTTCAGCAGCCAATTTGTGGAGCTGGGCGAAGAGTATATCCTTGGTCGCGCTTTTGACGATCGAGCGGGCTGTGCGCTGTTGATCCAACTTATTCGCGCCGAGCTGCCTTGGGACTGCCACTTTGTGTTCACTGTCCAGGAAGAGACCGGCTGCACCGGTGCAGCGACCGCCGCTTATGCCATGAACCCAGAAGTAGGCATTGCTGTTGAGGCCACCACCGCCGCCGATATTCCGGGCACTCCGCCGGGTGAGCAGATTTGTCGGCTGGGTGGGGGACCGGTGCTCTCTTACATGGACAAGGGCACCGTCTACGACAAGGAGCTGTATGACCTCGCACTCGGTCTTGCACGCGAGCGGGGGATAGCTTGTCAGTCCAAAGCCGGGGTGAGCGGCGGCAACGAGTCTCGTGCGGTGCAGAGTGCCGGGGCAGGCGCGCGGGTAATGGCCGTTAATCTACCCTGCCGCTACCTGCACTCGCCCTCACTAATGCTGCACAAGGGGGATATAGCAGAAGCCCACAAGCTGCTGCTGGCCCTCATAGAAACGCTGGGCCAGCAAGCTGGCTTTTAAGCTCGCGACTCCGGGAGCAAAGGGTACTCCCTGTGCGCTCCGCATCACAGTGTCTTCAGCTTGTTCGGTGTATACACGAAAATATAGGAGGCTGTATGAGAGAACAGGAATTCTTTGACATATCACCCAAGGTGAGAGAGCTGGCTGCCAAATCCCAGGCTGAGTGCGCCCCATTCTTTGAGCGCATCGAGGACATCTGCGAGCACAACTCTCTCAAGGTGCTAGCGGCCTTTGGGGAAGAGCGTATAAGCGAAATGCATCTCCTGGGCACTGCTGGCTACGGCTATGGTGACCGTGGGCGGGACGGGCTGGACAGCCTCTATGCTCGCATCTTCGGGGCGCAGGACGCGCTGGTGCGCCATCACTTCGCCTGCGGTACAGCTGCGATTGCGACAGCCCTATTTGGGTTGCTTCGACCCGGTGATGTGATATGCTCCCTTACCGGGCGGCCTTACGACACACTGCACACGACACTTGGGATTACAGGCCAGCCGGGGGAGGGTTCTTTGCGAGAATTTGGGGTGGAGTACCGCGAACTTGCCCTGCTCTTCGATGGCAAAGTTGACCTCGAAGCTATCCCCGCCGCTGTGAAGGGTGTGCGGATAGCATACATACAGCGCTCCAGGGGGTACAGCCTGCGCCCATCGGTCAGCGTTGAAGAGATCGGCAAAATCGCGGAAATCGCAAAGCGGGCCAACCCAGACTGCTGGGTGGTGGTGGACAACTGCTACGGCGAGTTTGTTGAGAAATTGGAACCTACCCAGGTAGGTGCGGACCTGATAATCGGCTCGCTGATAAAAAATCCCGGCGGCGGAATAGCGCGCACCGGGGGGTATATTGCCGGACAAAAAGAGCTGGTCGAGCGCTGTGCCCACCGGATGACCGCGCCCGGTCTGGGACGGGAGGTAGGCTGTTCACTCGACCAAAACAAGAACATGTATATGGGGCTGTTCTACGCGCCGGGGGTGGTGGCCAGCGCGGTCAAGACTGCTGTTTTCGCTGCTGGTTTGTTCAGCGCAATGGGGTACGATGTCTACCCGAACGCCGGGCAGCCGCGCACCGACATCATCCAGTCGGTGGTATTGGGCAGCCCCGAGAAGCTTACCGCATTCTGCCGGGGAATCCAGAAGGGTGCGCCGATAGACTCATTTGTCAGCCCCGAGGCCTGGGAGATGCCCGGCTACGACAGCAAGGTGATAATGGCCGCCGGAGCGTTCAACATGGGTGCATCAATCGAACTGAGCGCCGATGGCCCTATGCGCCCCCCCTACGCCGCCTGGATGCAGGGCGGGCTCAATTACCCGGTGGGTAAGCTGGGTGTGATGATGGCGGCGGAAATGATAATCGACAACGGGTGATTGTGGTGGCCTACACAAGCTGTTAGCATATGCACGAAGGCACAGCGCCAAGTTCTTTTTCGAGCCATTCTTCGAAAGGCTCGGGTAGGTTGGATTTTTGGTATGCTATTTCTATGTCTTCCCTAACAGCATTTGTATCCGGGTGCTCTTTTCCCAATCTGCGCAACCTTATTTTGTAGCTTTTGAGATACAGCTCCAGTGCCTTGGGGTAGTTACCTTGACAGAAGTAGACGTATGCTATGTTGCTATAAGTGATGGCGCTATCTGGATGCTCTTTGCCCAGTATTTTTTCATATCCAGAGCCTGATCGTACCGAGATAATTCACTATCACCCAACCCTAGCCGATGGTATATAAACGCTATTTGTTTTTCTTTGTCAGCAACGCTGCCACATGCTTTTTCTGCATATGTCGCTATGCCGGCGGCGTGAGAAGAAATGTGCTCAAATCGCTCGCGGTGTTCTAAGCAGCTAAAATCCTTCATGCCAGGCATTTCAGCGATCACCGCTGCCACGCAGATTCCCAGCCAATAGGTCTCATCACCCTCAAGAGTTTCCCGACCGACCTCCTGCACAAGCCGGTGAATGTTCAAAAAGTTCCCGTCCCGCTTCACCAGCGAATAATTGAGCAGCTCTGCCACAAGCCCATTTGATCTAAGCTCGTCTCCAAAATCTTCGCGAAGAGGCTGTGGTAAATGCTCCCGCTGCCGCTTGAAGAAATCCAGCGGAATCAAATCGGGCGACATATATGCGATAAGGTTGAACAGCTGCCGGGCGCTTTCGCTGAGCTTATCAAAAGAAAGCATAAGCGTACCGGTCACGGCACGGTGATAATTCGCGGCATTACTGAGTTTTTCGTTTAGCACTTTTAGCCCGACGCTATCTAACAAAGCCAGGTAGCGCGCGCTATCTATGTGGGTGTGTTCCATGTGTGTTGCCGCCTGCTCCAAAGCCAGCGGGAAGTAGCTTAGCCGCTCTGTCAGCGCAGCCAAATCGCTCTCACCGCCAATCAAACTTTGGCTCTCTTCAAGCCGATTACGCATGAACTTTGCCGCTTCGTCAGGTGTATAGAGCTTAATATCAACCGATTTTCCCAGTTTTAGCCCGCGTTCACGCGTTGTAATCAAAACATGCCCGGACTGCAACCCCGAAACGTAAGGTGCTATAACTTCACTCTGCTCAACGTTGTCAAAGATAAAAAGCCATGAATGCTTAGTCTCGAGCCAATCTTTCAGGCGTTTGCCCAACTGTGCCGGAGATAGCTTCCGCGCTTCGTCAACGCCTTCGGGTACAAGCCCGAAGGCGTCGGCAAAGTTTAGGCAATCGTTGAAGGCGGTTGTTTCGGTTTCGGCGTGAATCCACCAGATTGCATCCGCGTACTCACTTTTGAAGCGATGCGCGTATTCTATCGCTGTTTGTGTTTTGCCAACGCCGCCCAACCCGGTAATTTTCTGCTTAAGACAAATCATTCCACCTAACTGGAACTGGGTATGTATCGTATCCATAACTTCGCCGCGCCCATAAAAGTATTGGTTGCGTTCGGGGAGATTGCTTTGGGCCAGCGAGGGGAAATCAGGCTCGCTGGAATTACCTGCAGCGCTTGCGGGTGTTTCCGGCCATTCCGGCTCTTTACTGGAACGAACCTTTTCTTTCAGTTCTTCGGCGAGTTTGCTTTTGGCTTCGTCTCTGCTTAACCCATGCAAGTTAATGTATATGTGATACTTCAAAAGCCCATTAGGCGCGCAGTCGTCAATTCTTAAGGGGACAAAATTTTCTGAGTTTATCCATTCCAAAGTGCAATTAGCAGATTCTATGTAGTCGCGGGAAAGCACACCGACAACAAAATCCGCCCTTTGAAGGGCCTCATGCATGTATACCCTGAAGTTGCCGCCGAGTTTAAAGTCATACTCCTGGATAATTGTCTTGCCCCCGACGACCTCCCTAAAGAACCACTCAATCCACTTTGCCCATGCGATGTCCTTTTTTGTTCTCGTGGTATAGCTGATAAAATAGGTTTTCTTACTATCCATTATGCTCACCGTCCCTCATCAAAACTTCCCCATATATTACTATTATATCATGTAAGTTTTGGTAAGACAATGGAGCTTTAGCGAACCCTCACCGAAGACCTACACCACAAATTTTGCAAAGAAAACGACCACACACCATCACGGAGTGCAGCCGTTTTCTCTATGAAGTTAACCGCATTCTAAGCGTACGTATTGTTTCACGGGGAAGTGCCGCCCATCAATACGCCCTAATTGCGGCTAAATATATCGCCAAATCTATCCAATATTTTTTTGAGCAAATCACTCTCTATTGGTTTGTGCTCAATCAAAAAGTGCTTGCCCTCGATTTTTATGTGGGTCCTTAGCAGGAACACAATTGCGCCTATCAGTGCTACTGCACTTTCGGGAGAGTCAACCAAGAACTTGGCGGGAGGCTGTGCGTCCGCCTGGCGATCAAGCCAATTTTGTAGCTCGGGGCGCTCAATCCTTAATAGGGAAAGAACATCGGTTGCCATCTCATTTGGCAGTGGTTTGGCGGCGCGCTTTAGTTCGTCCGGCAGCTGCGCTGCAAACGCTGGGTAATCGGGGTCGAGCCTTGCCAGGGTTATAAGGGTTTGCTCGGGTGTACGCATTATGTGGTTCCTCCTTCTATTGTGCTGTATAAGTTGTCTAGGTTTTTTTGTGCAATATCTGCATTGTGGTCATCTTGGTATTGCTCGAAAATTTCCAGTGCTTTCTTATACCAACCCTCGGCAGCAGCAAAATCCCCGCGCTTTTGAGAGATGTTCCCCAACTGGCCGTAAGTAAAAGCTGCGCCGTGTTCGTCACCATACTTCAATTTGGTACTCAGAGACATCTTGCACCACTCTTCGGCGTCGTCGAAACTCTCACGCTCATGCGCAATCGTTCCCAGTTGATGGTAGGTGATAGCTGCGCCGAGCTCATTACCATGTTTTAGCTCAATATTCAGAGATTTTTCATACCATTTCTCAGCGGCAAAAAAATTTCTTTGCATTTGCGCGATCATCCCCAATTGATGGTAAGTGCTAGCGGCGCTGTGTTCGTTATCGTGTTTTAGCTCGACGTCCAGAGACTTTTTGTACCAGCTCTCAGCGGCATTGAAGTCTCTGCGCCATTCCGCTATCATACCTAGTTGATGATGTATAAGAGCCGCATTACACTCATCTTTTAGATTTAGAAAGATGCTTAGAGACCTGTTGTATAGCTTCTCAGCGGTAGTGAAATCCCTACGTAGATACGCTAGATTTCCCAATTGGCCGTAAGTGGCAGCAGAGCCGTGTTCGTCGTTCTGCTTCAGTTTGATGTCTAGAGACTTTTCATACCAGCCTTCGGCGGCAACAAAATCCCTGCGCTCTTGAGCGACGATCCCCAATTGATGATAGGCCGCTGCCTCACTATCAAATTTACCATACCCCTTTGCCGCTTCGGCCAATCGCGCATACATCTTCTCGGTCTCGGAAAAGTTGCGAGCATTCTGTGCGCAAACAGCCAAGGCTTGTGTCAATACCAACACATCTCCTCGCATATCCAGTTCTTTGGCCAACTGCAACGCCCGATAGAAGCTTGAGCCAAACAGCCCAAACACGCTCCGCTGTTCGTGCAATTGCTTAGGTGCGTATGCGTCTGCTAAACCACCCATCACATCCACAAAAGCTTTCTGGTTCACTTCCTGCGCAGGGTGCAATCTGCCTAGACAGGCTCTTAGAGCGGGATGAAGGCGATATACATTATCTCCCATGTGGTGGCACAAACCGGCTCTTTCCAACGCAGCAAAGCAGCGGTCAATCGGCGCATCCTCGCCGGTTGGTTTGAGCATCAAGCCTATAAGATCAGCATTTCCATAGTGCTCATGCAGCCCCAACAACCGCAACACCGGCGCAAAGGCCTTGTCCAACCCGCGCTCAAATACACCTAATGCCGCATGTATACGCCTGGAATCTTCATCTCCTGTGGCAATTTGGAGGCCCTCCTCCAGATTAGCCAGCAACTTGGAAGCCGGTTGCTCGGCCAGCCGCAGCAAAATGGCCCGTACAGCCAGCGGGTTACCCCCTAGCTTGCTCATGAGTTTTTTGTATGTATCACTTTTTCGGTCGAACGGCGATAGCCCCAAGTCAGACACGATCTCGTTGCAATATTGCCAAAGTTCCTCGTCTTGCAGGCCGCCCAGCGGGAGGCGGTAGCAGTCCGGCAACGGTAGCCAGGTTTCCTTTGAACGGCTGGTGATGAACACCTTGGTCTTGCCGCCCCTTAGCGCGTTAAGTAGCTGCTGAAGCTGTTCTCTGTCTTTTTTGGCCATCGTGGCGTATACTTCTGTACCTTCGATTCCAGATGCCGACTCAAAGTTGTCCCAGACGATAAAGAACCGGTTCTCTCGCAAAATGTTTATCACAGAGCTTAACTTCTGCCCTAAAGGCAGAGCCATCGCGTTGGTGCCATGCAGTCTGCCGATAATCTCGTTGACAATCGATTCAAGACTTTGCCTTTCCTCAAAGCTAAACCAAAACGCGCCTAATCCCAAGCCGTTGGTGGCCTCCAGCCATTGCAAAAAACCTTTTGCAAGCGTGGTCTTGCCCTCGCCCGCCATGCCGTGAATAAGTATGCCGGCAGGCCTCTTGCGAATGGCCCGCTCCAACTTTTGAATGGCTCGCTCTCGCCCGATAAAATCGTAGTTGCTTAACTTTGGCGCGTCCTGCAGCAAAGAGTGTTTTCGGACTGCATTGGGCTCAAGTACGGGTAAGATGCTTTCTTCCGATTGCTGGTACAATACCGGCACAACCCAATCGTGAAAAGGTACTTTTCCAGTTAAGGTGTCACGCATATGATTGCGGTACATATTCCGTCTACCGGCTTGCATAGCCGCAGATATATCACCTTCTTTGAAAAGGTGTGCGTAAAAGGCGGGTACAAATACCTTTGCACCGCTAACCCACAAACTATAACTCATGGCAACCACACTGCGGATACCGGCTCGCAGCAAACTAATAGCTACAGATGAAAATGGATCTTCAGTGTTGTGCATGGCCGACCTACAAGCATTAAGCACCATAACCGGAATGTTGTGTTTGCGCAGCAACTGGCCAATCATAGCTGCGGGTATTTCATCCGCGCTGTAATCATCTTTCTCGAACACGAGTATCCCTGAATGTTGACCGATAAATCTATCTCGAGTAGCCCGTGAATCCGCAAGCTGGCCGCTACTTGTTGACGTAAGGTTGCCAAAGCCGCCATGCCCATCGAAGTGTACGATGTGGTAGAAGTTCGATTTTTCGTCCAGCTTGGCACATAGTTGGTCAAATGTCGGTGGTCGAAGAACGTCGATATGAACCGGCCATGAGCCTTCATTTGCAAAATCAATGAGGGGACGGGCCAGTGTTTGAAAACCTATGTCCCTATCGCCATACGGACGGGCGATGACATACAGGATATTTAGTTGCTTCGCAGCAGGCTTTTCCGGTAAAGGCTGGACATCTCCTATTCCATCTAAACGGCGCTCTATGCGACATTGTTTGGCAAGCGGACCATCGTCACGGCTTTCCAGCACTTCCCATGGCCATGACAATACTGAGGCATTATCGCTGACTATTTCGAGCTGCAAACGAGACAAATCGTCTTGTCTCGCGTCGCGGTACCAGTCTCGCGCTCGTCCGCATTCGAACAAGGCATCAAAGCAATAGCGGCCCCATTTGGATAGCGCCGCTTGTATTTCATCAACGCGCATTTGGTAGTTATCAATAGGGAGCTCCAGGAATTCTTCCAGATACCACTGCAAGCCTTGGCGGAGAGATTGTTTGCCTATCATAATCTCCCAAGGCGGCGATATTGTAACGGAATCTGACTGCTTGCCGTTGTACACAACTACGAAATGCAGCCTCCCATCCTGCGATGTACCGGTATCTCGGATTTGCAGTTTCATGGTAACCCTCCCCAGTTGTCATAACAATCATCGCAATTAGCAAATTTATCCATCGCTCACATTATAGCGCGAAAAACATCGAAAAACAAGGGAAGTGTTGCCAACCGATACCCTCGCTCGAATCAGCCAACTTCAAGGCGTCTGAACTTGTGGCTGCAAAATATAACCCCAAGCCTGCACTAATTTTTTAGCACAGGCTTGGGGTTATGGGTGTGCCTCGGTGATACCGCGAGCAATGACGTATAATAAATCCACGAGCTTGCAGCTTCAACTGAGCATTTGGTGCCCTAAGGTTACTGCTGAGAGTCGGATAACTGCCGATGCCAAACGTACGACATCACTACCGGGACGAGAACCAACACCGCGACGATTACCATAAGGGCAACGAACATAGCTGTGCCGCGCAAAAAGAAGTTGAGCACAAACACTGCCAGTCCGCCATAAAACCAGAAGAATCCCCCGAGCCTGTGGGTTTTGTTCCAAATTTCGGTGTTGGAGAGCGTCCAAGCGGTGCGTATGCCAACAAAGTAATTGCTCTTGAATTTGGGCATCATGTTGCCCAAAAACGCGAACAGCAACCCGCACACAGCCATGACCCAAAAGTCTACTTGTAGCCAGCCAGGGTTAAAGCTCTCCGAAATGACGAGGCCCACGATCCCAAGCATAAAGAGCATCATAAAGATGACGAACGCTTCGTAAACCCCGCGAAACTTTTCGTAGTTTTTACGACGCGGGTCAACTTTGGGCAGCAGCATAAACAGTGCCGCAAGCACAGGGGAGAGAACCGCCAGCCACCATATGTTCACTTTAGTGTCGTACCTTACCGTACCGCCCATACCCCAATGCATCGGGATCATATCGGGCAAGCTGCTCCAAACTATCGCTATCAGCACGGCCGGAGCCAGCGCAAGCACCCACGTAATAATCAAACCGGATTTACTCATTTTCATTTTTTGCTCCTCCCTTCAAATCAATTGTCCAGCGCATAAGCTCGTCAATCACGCTTGTGTTGAGCTCGTAGTAGACATACTTGCCCTTCTTCTCATCGCTTATAAGTCCTGCCTGTTTTAGCACCGACAGGTGATGTGAGATGGTAGCGCCCGTCATTGAAAACCTTTCGCCTATTTCTCCGGCTGTCATTGAGCCGCCGGTAAGCAGGCTTAAAATTTCGCGCCTTGTGCTGTCCGAGAGGGCCTTGAACGTATCTGCGATGCCGATGTCATCACCTCTCCCAAACAATTTCTACGCTTAGACAATCATCTAAATGTAATCTTAACACAGAGAGTAGGGTGAAGTCAAGAACATTTTGATAATTTTCTAAATGTTTTTATGGAGGCTTATCATATTGGTTATAGTTGAACGCGCTCTGAGTTGCCAGAAAGCGACAGCGCTGGCAGCGGCGACGTTCAGGGAGTCCACACCGTGGGACATCGGGATACACGCGGTGTAATCGCAGCTGGCAATCGTGTGGGGCGAGAGCCCATCGCCCTCTGTACCCAGCACAATAGCAAGCTTCTTTTCTGCCGCAAGCTGCGGGTTATCTATGCCCAGCGCGGTGTCGCTTAAAGCCATTGCAACAGTCTTGAAGCCCAGACTGCGCAGACGCTTTGCGCCCTGCTGCGGCCACTCCGAAGGCTGACTGCCAATCCTGGTCCATGGCACCTGGAAGATGGTGCCCATACTGACCCTTAGCGCACGCCGGCAGAGTGGGTCATGGCAGGATGGAGTAAGCAGCACAGCGTCAATGCCCAGTGCCGCTGCCGAGCGAAAAATGGCGCCGACGTTGGTAGAGTCCATAATGTTTTCCAGTATCGCCACCCGATCTGTGCCGGCACACAGCTCCTCAACACTAGAAAGCTGAGGGCGGCGCATGGCGCACAGCACGCCGCGCGCAAACTGAAAACCGGTCAACTCTGCCAGAAGGTCATTGTCAGCGGTGTAAACTGGTATGTCTTTGCAGCGGGCGATGATGCTTTGCGCTTGCCCGGCAATATGTTTGCGCTCCACCAAAAGCGAAACAGGCTTGCATCCGGCGTCGAGGGCAAGCCCAATTACTTTGGGGCTCTCTGCGACAAAAATGCCCTTCTCCGGCTCGAGCCGATTGCGCAACCGTGCCTGTGTCAAGCGGGCAAAGGCATCCAGGTCAGGTGAAGAAAAGTCGTCTATCTCGATTATGTTTGGCATACCGTCTCCTTTCCTTTACAAAACCACGATTGTAATGCCGTGGTTTGACCTTGTGTAGTCTCTGTCGCGCAGGAGTTCGGGGCAGGCTTCGACAGCCGCGCGGGCCTCGAGGGAAAACGGCGAGAATTCTTCCCCGGGCACAAAAGCTTTAATTCTTCCAGCGCGCTGATGCGCTGCGAGAGCTGACTGCACGCCATGCCTGATTGCTCCGCCTTTGCCCGTCGATCCATAACCATGAATTAGCTTGAGAACCTTGCCGCGCTTTGACTTCGTAGAGCGGATTGCCTGGTCCATCCTGATTATTGCCTGCTCTACGGTCGGCATTCCCTGTTCTAAATTTGCTATAGGTATGTCCATATATAAGCCCCTCGCTCTGAAAATTTCAAGTTTTATTATACATAAACCAAGCCACAAAAGCAAAGAAAGCCACCAATTGCACGTGGCTTTAGATAATCGAACGTTCTTTCTATTTTGCAGCCTTCAGAGCCGATGTAATACTCCGGGGATAACCTTTTGGCTATCCCCGGAGTATTACTATTTCTTCGCTGCGTTACTTTAAAACAGCGTAAACTCCGCTGATGGTTCACCCGCAACCCCTACAAGTACAACACGGTGTCTACCCGGCTGGTAATCAAATTGATCTTGATATAAGCTCAAATTATAGGTTACGGTTTGCCCGGCCGGCAGCATCATCCAGATAGATATTACCGGAGACGTTTCAAGCGGAACCACTTCCCATCTTCCACTTACAAATCTCTCTATGCGGTGTCCGTAGCCATACCCGCCCTCAACTTGCGAGGTGTTGGTTATCCTAATCGTTATCTGTTCGGCGGTTACCGGGAGGCTCTGGGTCTGGACACTAACCGAATAGGTGGGGTTGCCGGTAAGGGCGAACTGCGCTGACGCGCCGTCGAGCCCATCCAGAAATACGATTCGATAAGTGCCTGGCTGGTATGCGAACTGATCTTGATGCAGGCTAAAGGTTTCGGTTGTGGACCCTCCGGCAGGTAAAATCTTAGCTATAGACGGTACGACAAAATCCAGCGGCACAGGCTCCCACCTTCCGTTTACATTCCTGTCGATTCGGTAGGCAAGGCCAAAGCTACCTTCAACTTGTGATGTGTTGGTAATCGTTACAGTGATTTGTTGGGCAGACACATCGTAGCTGGATGGGTTTACAGCTACAGAGAATGTTGGTATTGGCTCAGGCCCGGGTTGCGCTGGCGTTGTGGGGGGAGGCTCCGACGGTGTGGGAGGGGTGGGTGGCGGAGAAATTGGTGGTGCTGGCGGGGTTGTTTCCGGTCCAGGCTCTTGGGTACTTTCTGCGGCGATAAATGCTAAAACATCTCCGGTGCGAATTTCCACACTATTTCCTGACTGGCTTAGTAGCAATATATTTGCGGGCGGTTCGTTTACGCTGTTACCATCAATGGAAAAGCTGAAACCCGGCTCGGCAATCGAAAATTCCCAAACAGGATGCTGTTTTGTTCCGGTATCTTCGTGCTCAAATTCCTCGAAATCTGACCATGACAAAGATAGCCCGCGCTCAGAAAGTTCTATGACGTCGTCAAGTGTGAGCATTTTTGTTACTCTATCCGTGCGGCTAAAGAAAAGCATGATAATCAGTGCAACACATAGTACGCTCAAACAGGCAATGATTATAGAGGCCGTGCGCTTCATTAGGTATTCCCCCTGTTCATTTCTTAGTGTGTTTTATCTGCTTATTATACCTATGGAAGCATAGGAACATTACACCTATTGTATCCGAAATGGTGTGGGACACTAAGTTTTTTACTTAATACTCTTGCCATAATGGCATCTATTCTGCAATCCAACGTGTAGACATATATTTATAAAAATGCCGAATGATTATAGTGGGGTGAAGCCTATGAGTAAATTCCTGCGTTTGATGACCCTTTGGCTATGGGGCGGCTTTGTTTTCTATTGTATAGAGCTTTTATGGCGTGGGTACAGCTATCCCTCAATGTTTGTTGTTGGCGGCGCGTGCTTTCTTATAATAGGTGGCATAAACAACTATCTCCCCTGGTCGGTTGGACTTGTTTGGCAAGCTCTGATAGGAGGCGTGGCGGTAACGGCCGTGGAATTTGTCAGCGGGATTTTCCTAAACATTTGGCTGGGGCTGGGAATTTGGGATTATTCTCATCTACCGTTTAATCTATTGGGGCAAATTTGCCTACTCTACAGTCTTATATGGGTTGCCCTTTCGGTAGTCGGTATATTTCTGGACGACTATTTACGCTGGAAGCTTTACGGCGAGCAGAGACCAAAGTACGTGCTAATCTAGGTCTGCAGCCTTTATGTAGCTGATGTTTGCGGTGAAGCTGCTATCTATCTCAATATAGTCGGTGTAGGACATTAGAAAATCTAAGTGTTTTCGCCCAGAAGCCGAGACAATATTATCTTCACGAAAATTAACGAAGAGCCAGGGCTAAAACCTTTTTTATCAAAAATTTCCTCATCAAATTCATCAGAGGATTAAAGATAAAAGGCTTGGAGGTTTGTCCTCTCAAGCCTTTTATCTTGGTGGAGACGATCGGGATCGAACCGACTACCTCTTGAATGCCATTCAAGCGCTCTCCCAGGTGAGCTACGCCCCCACGATATTAATTTTTGCCAAACCTACCTCTTCCTCAATAACTAACAAGAAGTATTATAGTACGAGCAAGAGGTCTTGTCAAGCACTTAGTTACAGGCAAACAGACAAATATTGCGGGAAAAGGCCAGTGCTGAGGCGGTGCTGTGAGCTATGAACACAGGTTCAAAGGCACCGGGTGTCGCTGCCGCCAGTTCTTCCGCTTTGGCAATGGCACCTTTCATGCCCTTTACGCCCTCGGTAAGCACAAACTCAGCACCGTATGCGGCGAGCAGCTTGCGGCGGCTACGCAGGCAAGCCCTATGTCGGTATTGCCGCTAGTGGGCTCTACAATTACGGAGCCGGGTTTTAGCTTCCCGCTCTTTTCGGCGTCATCAATCATAGCTCGCGCGATGCGGTCTTTTACGCTGCCGGCGGGGTTGTAATACTCCAGCTTTGGCGACAAGTTCTGCTCTAAAATCGTGCGACTGAGAGTACCTATCCATCCGCAACAAAGGGGTTTTTCCGATAAGCTCAGTGAGACTGCTTGCCATTTTGACATAAGCCACCTCTGCATTGTGAGTGAAGCGGCTCTGTCTATTTCCGGTGCCGCTTTTAATTTTACTTGATTTTGAATAACATTAGCCGTACAATATTTATATAATAAGGTCATGCAGGGCGCACGGCCATTATACCAAAAATCAATTCAGAAGCAAGGTGATTATCATGAAACAAGAAATGGATAAGCTCATATCAGAAATTTTGGCAAGCTACGAGAAGAATTTAAGTGACGAAACTAAGCACCCGGATTACCTGCCCGACAAGGGCGAGGTTGAAGCGGTGATAACGCTGCTGCGAAAGCTGCTGTTTCCGGGTTACTTTTATTGTAAAGAGGCGGATAGTGACAAAGATGGAGTGCACGGCTGGATAACTCATGCAAAGGATAAGTTGCAGTGCCAGATTTGCAGGGCGCTAAATTCTGACGCAGGAAGCAGCACATGCAGTCCTGATGTGTACGACAAGGCCGGAGCAATATGCCGTGATTTTTTGAGGAAGCTGCCGGAGCTTCTTGAAGTTCTTATGACTGATGTGCAGGCCGCGTATGACGGTGACCCGGCGGCGAGCAGCAAGCATGAGATTATATTCGCGTACCCAGGTATTTATGCAATAAGCGTGTATCGTCTGGCTCATCAGTTGCACCTCTTGTCGGTACCGCTTATCCCACGGATGATGACCGAGCACGCGCACAACATGACAGGTATAGACATACATCCCGGCGCGGAGATTGGCCGCCACTTTTTTATAGACCATGGAACCGGGGTGGTAATCGGCGAAACAACAGTAATTGGGGCGCATGTCAAATTGTACCAGGGCGTAACTTTGGGTGGCCTCTCCACCCGCGGTGGCCAAAGTCTTCGTGGGAAAAAGCGTCACCCCACCATTGAGGATGAGGTGACGATATATTCGGGCGCGACTATTCTTGGCGGGGAAACAGTTATAGGAAAGGGCAGCGTGGTTGGCGGCAATGTATTTATTACACAGTCGGTGCCGCCTCACACTCGTGTAAATATAAAGAGCCATGAGCTCGAGTACAGAACTATGTGATTAAGGCGTATTTGCAAACTGCTTACCGCATCGGAATTAAGGGCTTGTCGATACATGGCAGGTCCTTAAATTGCTACTCCTGTCACTGTCCTAAATGGCACCTCGTTGTAAATGCTCTCGCTTGAACTTAGGAGGGCTTCGGCTATACGCGCATTTTCGGGGGTGAAGAATCTATCACTCGACCAGATTGCGCGGCCGTACATAACCCCGGCAAAGTAGCTGCGCCAATCCGTGTAGTCCGCGGCTCCCGCCTCCGCCGCTCTGTGTATGTAGTACCACGCTTGCTCTTCGGTCAGCCAGCCGGCAATATAAGCCAGCCGGGCAACAGTGACCATCCGGTCAAAGTCCCAGGCGGAGACTGTTGTTACACGTGCGAGCTCCTCTTCGGTGAACCCATAGCGGGAGATTAACACGTCGGTAACCACATGGACAGCTTCAATTCTGTCACCGAATAGTGTCCTGTCCACAAGCGAGCCCCGGCTGCGCTCCATAGCAATGTCGAATATGTGGTCGAAGCCCATGCCATCGTTGAAATTGCGGTGGTGCAGGCCGTCCAGCAGCCTTTCGAGCATCTCCACAGCATCTTCGCCGTTTCGTATACCCCAGCCTCCTTGTAGTGCTGACCTGGCAGACCTTTGCCTCCGGATACGCGAGGCGGCATTATCGTCGGCAGTGTGGCCAAACAGGCTGTCGAAATCCATGCGGTTGCGGGTGGCGAGTACCGCGCCAAAAGCGAGCGCTCGGCGCTCCCCGTCGGTTAGCTGGCTTTGAATCCTTTGCGTGGGTGGGGTGGTAGCTTGGTCATCCCGGCCCTGCCATTCGCTTGCGTCTGTCGGCTTGGGGAGCTCGAACCAGGTGGCCGCCATAGAAGTAGTGAAGGATACGTTAAGGAGAAAATCAGCCGAATCTTGCCTTGCGATAAAGACAACCCAGCCCCTGGTTGGAGTCTGTGGCAAAATAGTACCCAACGGGTCGACGGTCCACGCGCTGCCAACTCTTTCGCGGCTGAGCACGCGGTCCCCACCCACAAGGTGAAGATTAGTTGCAATATCAACCGGCGCGTCGCTTTCAGAGCTCGTCACGGTTACATCCATCAAAACGGCAACCAGCTCATATCCGGCGGGGGTTCTGCCATCTACGGTTCTCTGCATGGTGGAGTTGATTTGCCCTCTCGCGCCCTCTCCACGCACAACCTCTAAAATTTCGATTTCCGCTTCATAGGATCGGACAGATGTGTCAACCGTTGCGGTGCCGACACTTCCAGGAGGCGTTGGGTTTTGCAAAGAGCCAACAGGCGCTCTCTCGTCCCGCACCCTAAGAGACGGGTCGTGCTGTGGTGTGTACTCATCTTTCCCGGTGGGGAAGCTCGCCTGCGGGTCGGTGCTTATCCACAACCGGTAGCCGCTGAAGCTGCTTGGAGAGATCAGCAGGTCTGTGTCCGACTGCTCAACTACGAAGAATACCCACCCCGAATGGCTCGCCCCGGGGAAGGCGACTGGCAGCCTGTATGTGCTATTATTAAAGGGTATAATCACATCAACGGGGTTTCTGTCGGTAGTAATGAGCTCGAATGTGTGCTCAGACAGCAAAACGCCTGTACCGTCCCGGGTGTGCAGCACATTTATATTAAACAAAACCGCCATGATTTCTTGGGTACCGGTCAACATGGCGTTATGGTTGGTGCTGGTAGAGAGCAGCCGGTTGGCCGCAGCATCACCGCGCTCGACGCGCTCTATCATCATCTCGAGGATATTGTTAGTAGTGGCAACATTGCCGCGCCACAGCCCCCACTGGCCCATAGGTAGCGGGTCGCTGAGAGCACCGGCAAAATTGCCACTGACCTCAAACAGGGTGTCGGGTCTGCCCAGCAAGACCGCCATACCGTCGCCCCAATCGGCTATGTCAATTCTCCGGTCTGTGCGTCGGTCGTCATTGTCACAGACGCTCAGCCTGAACCACAAGCCCCCGTTTATTTCCGGGTGAATTACCATGAGCGGGTCGGGGTCGTCCCTGTCCACCAGGAAGAAGCGGTGGGCGGTTTGACGAGCCCCAGCGTGCATGTTGCGGAAAAGATTCTGTCTTATGTACCGACGCTCAGGGAAAAAGTCATACGAGATCCCGCCCCCGGAGACAGTTTGGAAAAACCAAGCGTTGTCAACATCCAGCGCAATTGGGGAATCATCGGCGGCCTCCTGGACGTGCAGATCTAATTTAACAAGAACCAGCTCACTGTCGTCTGGAATCCCATTAGGTGGCAGACGAAAGCTCCCAGCCAAAAAGATTTTCATTGCCTCCTCGCCGCGGACAACATCTAGGTATGTGATGTCGACCACATACTGCGCATTGGCGTCGTCGCTGCCCATGCCGTTAAAGGTAATCGCTTCTCCGGGCAGCACCGGGTTCGACCTGCTACCCCAAACCGGACCGGTCACGCTTTCCCCGCTACAGCCGGAAAACAGCGCTGCCAGAATAGCTGCCACTAAAAACAGGCAGATGGCCCTCATCTTCACTATGAACACACCTCTCGCATGGCGATTAATACCACTTTTTGTCTAAATATAATAGCATGTTTCGCGCATATCAACAAGTAGGGACGACCGCTCCAGGTCGTCTGGTAATGCTAAAAAACGCGGACGATCAGGGGCGGTCGTCCCTACTCCTCTAAAATATTGCCTGCCTTGACAAACACAGCGATATTTAATAAAGTTTAAATGTATCTGGAAGCAGAGCAGGTGCTCAACGATACGAATACAAACTGGCGGCTTGCCCGGAAAGCCGAACGCCTGAAAGGATGAAGTGCGATGCGAATGGTAAATATCAGCCTACCGACAGCCGAGGCCGTGCAAGATTTTGTGGCGCAAATTTCACAGCTGGGCGGGCAGTTCGATCTGCTGTCCGGTAAGTATGTGCTGGACGCGAAGTCGCTAATGGGCATATTCAGCTTGGATTTAACCAAGCCACTAACGCTCAGAATTGAGAAGGATACTGCAGGCACTATGCAAGCAATTGAACGCTTTATTGCCTAGTGGCCGGACAACATACAACATTGGAGGATTAAAATGAGCGACGAGTTTATCTCTCTGACTATTGGTCAGCAGAAAAATATTGCCCTTATCGCCCACGATAAGAAAAAGAAAGAAATGCTGGACTGGTGCGATTGGAACAAAAAAATACTCAGCAAGCACTTTTTGTACGGCACCGGCACCACAGCGAAAATGATTACCGATCGCACAAACCTGCCCGTGCGCGGGTACAACAGCGGCCCCCTTGGCGGCGACCAGCAGATAGGAGCAAAGGTGGTGGAGGGAGTTATTGACGCCATAGTGTTCTTCTCCGACCCGCTGTCTGCACAGCCGCACGACCCTGACGTCAAAGCGCTTTTACGCATTGCGCTGGTGTATGACATTCCGATTGCCACCAACCGCGCCTCAGCCGACTTTATGATCACATCGCCGCTGATGAACGAAGAATACACACGCCAGGTAATCAACTTCCAAAACACAGTGGACAAGCGTGCCCAAACGCTCTAATTGAAATAACTTGTCGTTATTTATAAAATATTGTCAACAGAGTGAATCTATGCTATGATATGTTAAGTTTGTGTAAACAAATCATTAACTTGGATTTTGAGGGGGATATAGGCGGTTATGGAACAGCAAGTGTACTTAGCGGCAACAGCCTGGACACTGATACCCATAATTCTGACAATCGCGTGCGTGTTTTTGACAAAGCGCATACTGTTGTCGATGACAGTGGGCATCATCTCATCGTCGTTCATGGTGTCGAACTTCAACCTTTTTGGGACAGTAAGAACGATTGAACGGACAATAATGACGATATTCTTCACCGGGCCGACTCAGGTGCAGGGTGCCGGTGATGCGCTGGTTGACGTGATGATTCACCCCAACGCACATGCCACACAGCTCTTCGGGTTTGCGAGCAGGTGGTATTTTTCGATTATCATTTTCTTGCTTGGGCTGGGTATCATAACGGCTTTTGTAGTTATAACCGGTGGCTCGCGCGCATTTGTGCAGAGCGTCTCCAAAAAGGTGAAAACCCGCAAAGGCGTACAGTTTATCACTGTCATAATCGGAATTGTACTTATGATTGATGACTACTTCAATGCCATGGTTAACGGCAACATTGGCAAGACAATGGCTGGCCAGCATAAGCTTTCCCGCGCAAGGGTTACATACAACGTGGACTCGATTGCGGCACCCATATGTATCGCGGCCCCCGTTTCGAGCTGGGCGGTAGCTATTATGGGTAACATAGGGCGTGTTTACGAGGAAATAGGTCACGAAGGCAACTTGATGTTGGATTTCGTCCGAATGATTCCGTATCACTTCTATGTGTTTGCTGCAATCGGTATGGTGCTTATAACTATTATCTTCGATTTCAACATGTTCTCAATGAAGAAATACGAAGCTCAAACCGCAAAAGGCGAAGCAGACGAGTCCGCCCACGACGACAGCGTCGGGTTGGAGCTAGCCGATGTAGAGTCTAAAATCGGCACCGTATGGGACTTTTGGCTGCCTATCATCTGTCTTGTTGTTGCCACCGTGGGCACTATGGTAACAACAGGCCTTCAGGCGGCACCGGCCGAGCAGATTATCGAATACAGTCTAACATACTCTATAATGGACAACATGTCGTTGTCTATGTCGCTCCTCCTTGGTGGTATTGCGGGTGGCGTCTCGGCGCTTTACCTTGGCCTTAGGCATGTAAAAGCAGGCGAAGTCACTAAGGCGCAGTACAACAAGGCTGTTTGGGCAGGCATGAAATCTATGAGAACGGCGATAGGCATTCTTTGCCTCTCTTGGATTCTCTCCAGCCTGATTAGCCGGCTTGACGTTGGCACGTTCTTCGCGAATGTAATTCAAGACGCCGGCATTTACAGCGGCTTTGTTCCGCTTATCATGTTCCTTACCGCTGCGGTTATGGCGTTCTGCATCGGGACATCTTGGGGCACGTTTGCAATTGTGCTGCCGATTGCAGGTGCTGTCGCATACGCGATTGACATCAGCCTGCTGCTGCCCGCAATGTCTGCGGTACTGTCCGGCGCAGTGTTTGGTGACCACTCTTCCCCGATCTCTGACACAACGGTGCTCTCGTCGGCGGGTGCAAGCTGTAAGGTTGTAGACCACTTCCAGTCGCAGCTGCCGTATGCCATTCTGGCCGCTTTGATGGCGAGCGTGGGTTACCTGGCATTTGGGCTGAGCAGAAACGTATTTGTTGGGTACATCGGTTTTGGAATTGCCGTTGCCGCTGTTGTGGTATTTGTGAGCATAAAAACGAAAAGTCAGCGAGCGGCTTAAGCGCAAGTGCCTAGAACTGAATAGGATAAACATCGTGCTCCCGCCAGTATAGGGGCACGATGTTTTGTTGATTGGTTGTAGGGACGCACATTGCGCGTCCGTGGTCTTACAAATGTGTGCGGCTATAGTTGAGGGACTTCAAAATTGACGCAAGTTCAAGGTCTTGACCTTAAAGACCTTGAACTTAAACTTGACCTCACCCCACCACTTGTGGTAATTTCAAAGTCCGTCAGCTATAATCGCGGACGGTGGTGGCCGCCCCCGCAAAGTCCTGTGCGCTGTATTTTATGCGTTTGCCGTGGCTTGCTCTCAAGTAGCGATTGTATCAGACCCGCAAATATGCTACAATTGACCTGTCGCGCGCCCGGTTGCGCGCAGTCCAGGTCGGCACAAAACCCTGACGCTTACGGAGGACCAAAATGGAAGAGAAGAAACCGCCCAGCAAATTTTATCGCTACATGATGATGATAGGGCATACCTGCTGCGATATGAACATGGCGGCAATTCCGGCGCTGCTGCCTTTTTTGGTAATCCATCGCGGGATAGACTACACGGCGGCCGCCGGGCTGATATTTGCCAGCAGCTTTTTGTCGTCCCTGATTCAGCCGCTGCTGGGGATGCTCGCCGACCGCAAGCAAAGGCCTTGGTTGATGGGTCTTGGAATCTTGATGACAGGTTTTGGCGTCGGGGCTATCGGGTTTATGGAAAACTACTGGGGAATGTTCGCGGTTATAGTATTTGCTGGGGTTGGCAGCGCGATGTTCCACCCCGAGGGCGGGCGAATGGCGAACTGCGTAGCCGGCAAAAACAAGGGGACTGGCATTGGTGCCTTTGCTGCCGGCGGGAATCTTGGATTTGTGGTCGGCCCCATTATAGCGGCGTTCTCTGTAATGACATGGGGACTAAGAGGCACAGCGGCCGTATTGATTCCGACGACGATTATAGTAGCTGTTTTTTTTGCATTGCATAAAAGACTGGTACAGCTTTCCGCTATAGCGCTGGTCGAAAGACGGGAAGCGGTTGCCGCTAGTGGCCAGAAGGACGATTGGGGTGCGCTTTCCAGGCTGTGTGTGTCCATGTTTTCGCGCTCGATCATACATAGCGGCCTACAGACCTTTATCCCACTTTACTGGGTGGGCGTTTTGCTGCAGACACAGCAGCAGGGCAGCCTTATGATTACGGTTATGGCCATCGCATTTGCGGCGGCGAGTTTTACCGGCGGGTGGTTTGCCGACCGCTTTGGGTTTGTTCGCATTATCCGCGTCACCTTTGCGGCAGTGGCACCGCTGATGATTTTCTTGACGCTGACAGGCAACGTGTTGCTTGCGACAGCGCTTATTCTGCCGATGGCGGCGGCGCTCAGCACCGGGTTTCCGCCCTCGGTTGCACTGGGACAGAAGTACCTGCCAAATCGCCTGGGCATGGCCTCGGGGATAACGCTGGGTATTGCAGTGGGTGTGGGCGGCATAACTTCGCCACTGCTCGGCATGATTGGTGACAGCCACGGGCTTACAGTTGTGCTATATGTCTTGGCTGGTGTAGCAGTTGTGGGGTTCCTAGGCACGTTGATAATAAAGGAGCCGCCGAGCAGCACGCCCCCGCCGCCTAAAGCAGACGACGAGAGCGAAGAACACACGCCAGCCGCGGCAGCGGCAAAATAGCTATTATTGTTTGTAGGGGGTACGCACTGCGCGTCCTCGATCTACAGAAATAAATGCCTATAGGCGGGGTGCGCAGTGCGTGCCTCTACGATATTCAACACACGGTGGCCACTCCCACAGCCAGACTGCACTTGTACCTAGTCACCAGATTGTGTTATAATCATATCAAGCAAAAGCTAAAGGAGATAGAGTATGAAGATGTCGATCAAAAGTGGGATAATTTCTATAGTAATTCTTGCGATGGCGCTGCTGGCGGTAGTGCCGTCGATATTCACCGTTCAGACCGGTGAAGTAGTCGCGGTACGCCAGTTCGGTGTAGTGAGAGAAGCGGTGCCACCCGGCATTCACTTCCGGCTCTGGTTTATCCACAGCCGGGAACGCTTTGACGTTCGTGTGAGGGAGGTCGACCTAAACTTCGCAACTTACAGCATCGACGCCCAGAGCGTGCAGGGCCAGGTTTCGATACAGTACCATCTGCACCCACACGCCGTGGTTACTGTAACCGAAGAGTTCGGCAGGCTGGAGATGCTCGAGTCCAGGCTACACGCCATGCTGCTTCAGGAGATTCAGAATGTATTCGCCTCAAGCCCGGCCATGCAGCTGGTTGAACATCGGGCCGAGCTCAGCGGGAACATACAGCGAAGAATTGGCTATATTGCCGACCAGTTCCATGTGACCATAACGGCGGTGGCGCTTGAGCATCTGCAGTTTAGCCCCGCGTTCGAGTACGCCGTCGAGCAGCGCCTGATTGCCGAGCAGGAGCGGGACAGAGCCCTCGTGTTCGCCAACCAGCAGCTGGAAGTGGCAAGGCTTGAAGCTCAGGCTGTCACGGTCAGGGCGCGTGCCGATGCTGAGGCGCTTGAAATTATGCAGCAAGCTTGGGGTGACCTGGGCGAGGCCGTGCGGGAAATAATGCTCCGGCAGCTTGCTATAGAATCCTGGGACGGTGTGCTGCCACAAGTTGTTGCCGACAGTAACTTCAGCTTGATCTTGGACAGCATGGGTTAATTGCCGGGGTGGTTTTGCAGTAAGTCTAATAAATCGGGGCCTTGCTGCTGTTAGTGGCAGGGCCTTTGCTTAGAGAGGGGAGCATATGGTACGGATATTTATTGGATTGGCTGTAGTTACCGTGGCGCTGATTGCGCTGTGTACATTTTTGGCCTCTCTTTACCAGACCAAGAAAGAGCAGCGGCTGGAAGAAGCGCAGGAAAAGGAGCGCAGAGAAAACCTGGGTGACGCGCTGTACGACACCTGCAACGAGATGGACGCCGCCGCGGGCGAGATAGAAAAATTCTGCGCGGCAAGAGAGTTCGGTGAGTGGGAGAGCATACGCAAGGGACTGTCGGATATAGCCGGTGTGCTCGGTAAGACAAGCCGGTTTGTCGAGGCTCACCCGGGGCCGGCCGGCAACATGAACGACGTGATTACACACCTGCTGCCACTAATCAGGAAGATGATGGTTGAGTATGATTTGTGCATCACCCACGGCGCAGAGAACACAGCGGCCAGGGAGAACCTAAAAATAATTGATAAGTGCCTGCGTGAGGCAGGCGGCGCACTGGATAAAAAGCTCAGCGCGCTGTTTGAGGGAAGAGCGTACGACTTGCAAGCAGAGCTGTTCGTGTTGGAGTCGCAGAGAGAAGGGGAATGGAAGCTGGATTAACAGTGCATTCCGCACTGTGCACACATCGTCGCCAGGCCCCAAAACCGCAACGGTTTATGGTTGCTCGGCCTCAAAATCGCGGCAGATTTGCCGGAAGTATTGACAGCGCCCTCGCAAAGTGTTATGTTTATCGGAAAGGCTTTGCCGGCTGGCAGCTAAAAAATCACTACAAACCCTGCGGTCTGGCTTTTGGCTGCGGGGTTTTGCGCTTTTTTGAAAGGGGATACACAAGTGAAGCTAAGCGGCGCTAAAATACTTTTGGAGTGTCTGCGCGAACAGGGGGTCGACACCGTCTTTGGGTACCCGGGTGGGACAATCCTCAACGTCTACGATGCCCTGTGCGATTACACCGAAACAATACGGCATATCCTGACCTCCCATGAGCAGGGGGCGGCACACGCTGCCGACGGTTACGCCAGGAGCTCGGGCAAGGTCGGGGTCTGTTTTGCGACCTCCGGGCCGGGTGCGACCAACCTCGTTACCGGGATAGCCACCGCCCACATAGATTCCTCGCCGGTGGTGTTCATCACCTGCAACGTGAGCGAGGAGCTCATTGGCAAAGACTCCTTCCAGGAAGTCGACATCGTGGGTATCAGTATGCCGATTACCAAGTGCAGCTACCTGGTACGCGATGTGGACAGCCTTGCCGATATAGTGCGGGAGGCCTTTGCCGTTGCACGCGGCGGTCGCCCGGGCCCTGTGCTGATCGACATTGTCCGCAACGTGACGGTGGCGGAGGCGGACTACACCCCGTTGCCACGGGAAGACCACGCCGCGAACGGCCGTCTTGGCGCCCTTATCCGGCGTGCCTCTCACGATTTGCGTGCCCCGGAGCCGGACAGTGTGGACATAGACCGCCTGGTAGAGATGGTCGCGCAGGCCCAGCGCCCCCTTGTCATCTGCGGTGGTGGCGTTGTGCGCAGCCGTGCTCAGGACGAGTTTAAGGCCTTTGTTGAGAAGATTGACTCGCCGGTTGCGATCACCGTGATGGGCTGCGGCGGGTTCCCGGGGCGCAACCCACTCACCACCGGGATGATTGGTATGCACGGAACCCAAGCCTCGAACCTCGCCTCCGAACAGTGCGATTTGCTCATTGCCGTGGGCTGCCGCTTCTCCGACCGGGTGGGGATTAGATTCGACTGTTTTGCCCAGAATGCCAAAGTCGTGCAGATTGACATAGACCGCTCCGAGATCAACAAGAACGTGCAGACCGACCACCACATCGTGGGGGACGCAAAGCAAGTGCTCGCGCTACTAAACAAGAAGGTATCTAAAGCTGAGCACAGCGAGTGGAAGGGCCAAGTATTCTCTTGGAGCACCGAGACGGAGTACGAAGATGTCCCGGGTACCCTGACCCCGAAAGAGGTGATGTCCGCAATCGCGCGGATTTTACCCGAGCGAACCATCGTCTCAACAGACGTGGGCCAGCACCAAATGTGGGCGCTCCAGCACTTCCGTTTTTGCTACCCCGGACAGCTGCTGACGTCCGGCGGGTTCGGCACCATGGGCTTTGGGTTGGGGGCGGCTATGGGTGCAAAAGCAGCGAACCCGGAACAGGTAGTGCTGCACGTAACAGGCGACGGATCTTTCCGGATGAACTGCAATGAGTTGTCTACCGTAGAACACTATGGTCTGCCTGTAATAACCTGCATACTCAACAACAAGACCCTGGGAATGGTTCGCCAGTGGCAGTCCCTTATCTACGACAAGCGGCACTCCCAGACAGACCTTTACCGCGGCCCGGACTTTATAAAGCTGGCTGAGGCTTACCAGTTGGGCGGCAAGCGGGTCACCACTCTGCCCGAGCTGGAAGAAGCCTTAAGCGAGGCGCTAGCCTTCGGTAAGGGCTACGTGATAGACTGCGCGATAGACAGCGACGAGATGGTTCGTCCCATGGTAAGGGCGGGAACGCAGATCACTCAATTTCTACTAGATTAGGGGGAAGGCGTTTATGGGCAATACTAAGAAATTGCATACCCTGGCGGTGCAAGTAGACAACGAGGCCGGCGTCTTATCTCAGGTCTCCAGAATGTTTTCCAGGAAAGGCTACAACATTGAATCGCTGGCTGTTGGCGCGACGAACAACCCAAAGGTTTCCCGTATAACCATTGAGGTGCTGGCGGACGACGCACATGCCGAGCTTCTCTGCAACCAGCTGCGCAAGCTGTTGCCGGTACATTTAGTTAAGCTTTTGGAGCCGCACCAGTCAATTCGCCGGGAGCTTGTGCTTATAAAGGTGCGCGCACCCGACAGCGAAACCAGGAACGACGTGTTCCAAATATCGCATATCTTCCGCGGCTCGATAATTGATGTCTGCTCCGAGACTTTGACCATCTCGCTGATAGGAACTGAGGAAAAGATCGAAGCCGCACAGATGCTGCTAGCCGAATTCGGCATTAAAGAGCTTGTTCGGACAGGCATGATAGCCCTTGAACGAGGCCGGTACACTATTGACGAAGATACCAAGGAAAAAGGAGAGTTTAACTATGGCAAACATGTACTATGAAAAGGATTGTAATCTGGGCCTACTAGAGGGCAAAACCGTTGCCATTATCGGGTACGGATCGCAGGGCCATGCCCATGCGATGAACCTTAGGGATTCCGGAGTCAAAGTGGTCGTTGGCCTGCGTCAGGGCGGCAAGTCCTGGGATGTCGCCACTAAGGATGGCTTTGACGTGCTACCTATAGCCGAGGCCACCAAAGCCGGCGATATAGTGATGATTCTTATCAACGATGAGATTATGGGCGAAGTCTACGACAAAGAGGTAGCGCCTAACCTCGCGGCCGGCAAGGCGATTGCCTTCGCCCACGGGTTCAATATTCGCTACAAGCAGATTGTACCGCCCGCCAACGTCGACGTATTTTTGGCGGCACCCAAGGGCCCTGGGCACACCGTGCGCGCCCAGTACGCGGCCGGCCGCGGTGTACCCTGCCTGATCGCGGTTGAGCAGGATGCCACCGGCAAAGCTAAGGACGTTGCCCTTGCCTATATAGCCGGCATCGGCGGCGCGAGAGCCGGCATACTCGAGACCACCATGACCGAGGAAACAGAAACCGACCTCTTTGGCGAGCAAGTAGTTCTATGCGGCGGCGTTGTAGACCTCATGCGCTGCGGCTTTGAAGTATTGGTAGAGGCCGGCTACTCACCGGAGTCCGCGTACTTTGAGTGCCTGCACGAGCTCAAGCTCATAGTTGACCTGGTCAACAAGGCAGGCGTGGGTGGCATGAACTACTCGGTATCCGACACCGCCGAGTACGGCGAGTATGTGAGCGGGCCCAGAGTTTTGCCGGCGGAAGAGACCAAGGCCAGAATGCGCGAAGTCCTGTCCGACGTGCAGAGCGGCAAGTTCGCGAAAAACTGGATAGACGAAAACAAAAACGGCCGCCCGCTCTTCAACGCACAGCGGGCAGCGCTTAAAGACCACCCAATGGAAGTTGTTGGCCGCCAGCTGCGCGAGAAGATGCTCTGGCAAAGCGATGCGGACTTGGACAGCGCGACTTAGCTCTGCTTATAAGTGCTGTCATCTTCGTCACTTTCGTCATTTTCGTCACCCGGGGGGTGCTACATCCACGCGTATCCCCCGGGTGTTGCTGGTTCGGTGGCCAAAGGTTACGTATATTCCTTCACGCTCTCTGAGCTTTTGCTCCAGTGGCCCATGCAGCTTTGCTTTCAGGTCGGCGACATCCGCAAAGGGTGGGCAGCCGAACATTGCGCAGGCCCGCTCTGCCAGGGCCTCGTAGCTCCAGTAACCGCCTGTGGGCTGTTTTTCGGCCAGCCCGGTAAACAGCTTGCGTAGCGGGTCGTCCTCGTAGGGGATGTCCCGGGCCGGTGGGGGAGCAGACACCACAGGAGAGCTGTCCCCCAGGGAGTAGTCGCATAGGCTGTCCCAGTGCACACCGCCCCGTTCGCCTATAGTGAAGGCTAAGGTTTTGCCTATAGGTGCGTTGGATGATTTTATGTGCACCGCCAGACACTGTGTCGGCTGGTCCGGGTTGCGGACAACATGCAGGATACTGCGCATAGCTGCCGGTATATCCACGCTGCCAAGTGAGCGGTTTACAGCAGCGCTGAGCACACTGCCCTTGCCTATATGGGCTATTATGGCAACGGCACAATCCTGCCGGGCAGCCATCTCGAACAGCTTGGCTAGCTGTGGCCGGGTTTGATTGGACTTATCCATCTGCACCCCTGCCCCCAGGAATGCCTGGAAGGGGTCGAAGATAACCAGCTTTACCCCAAGGCTGCGGATAGCCAGCTCAACTTCGGGGCTGTTGAAAGTTAGGCCGGCGGCATCCGGCATAAAGAAGCACCGGTTAAGATCACCACCGCTGGCCTTTATCCGGCCGCGCAGCACCGGGACATCGTCCTCTACCGAGAGGACAAGCACATTACCCGGGGCCTGTACCGGCAGGCCGAGCAAGTCTTGCCCGGTCGAGACTTTGGCGGCCACCGCGCACATCATGGCGGTTTTACCGACACCGTTATCGGCCTGTATCAGGGTACCTTTCCCCCGCTGAAAGTAGGGGCTAAGCAGCCAGCGTGGTTCTGCGAACTCCACATCTTCGCCAAGCACGACCAGCGGTCCCGGTCGGTTTTCCATCCCAAAGGCCGCGTGGTAAATGGCGTCTGTACCACACCCTTTAGAACAAACCAGGCGGAGCGTGCGCTCACTGCTTTTGGGTGGTTCGGGGTAGGTTATCTGTCCCCCGCAAAAGCAGACCCGTCCAACTGTCAGTTTTAATTCTCTGTCTGTCATGTATCGACACCTCCTTACCAATAGCCGCAAACAGGCGGAAATGCAACCCTAAAAGCGGGCGTTTTCGCGCTTTTAAATAAAAGGCGTAAGAACTTGGGTATAGTATCACTGTCCCTCTCAGGGGAGGGTGACGAAAATGACGAAGATGACGAAAGTGACAGCGTATATATGCACGGGTCCTCTGTCATCTTGTTTTTATAGCAGGTGATTGTCCCGTCTAATTCCACACACGCGCTCGTTGTAGGGGCGATTTTCAATCGTCCGCGGCTTACCGGGAGCCTGTTGTTGCGTGGTCGGGGTTTTATCCCACCCGGGCCTGTTGTAGGGGCCGCGCCCCTGCGCGTCCCGCTGATTTCCAGTGACGTTTCGTGATTGGTGCTGAAGTTCCGGGGGCTCAGGTCTAGTTCAAGAGCAAATTTTAAATCAGCCTGCGGGCTGGGGCTAATGTACCGCTCATGCCGCGGAGGCACTTACTTTTTGTATCGCCAAAAAGTAAGCAAAAAGCGACTTAAGGGGGCGCGGGGGGCTTCCCCCCGTGGCGCCCCCTTAAGAATCCCCCTCAACCCCCCCCGCATAACATCCGGCCTCG
>Ga0131853_10000816_pt1 | contig 56003 bp, 54 predicted proteins | sample TergutLab28metaG_FD_92764 | JGI IMG/M metagenome (GOLD analysis project Ga0131853, IMG submission 92764) | Labiotermes labralis P1 segment gut microbial communities from Petit-Saut dam, French Guiana - Lab288 P1 (version 2) (version 2) | ecosystem: Host-associated > Arthropoda: Insects >...
AAACGGCAACATCTATCTTGGCATTGTTGGCCCTGTTCGGACGGGGAAATCGACCTTTATTAAGCGGTTTATGGAGACCCTGGTGATCCCCAATATAGAAGATGTGTATATGAGAGAACGCGCAAGAGATGAGTTGCCGCAATCGGGCAGCGGGCGTACGATTATGACGGCGGAGCCCAAGTTTGTGCCGGAAGACGCGGTGGAGATCCAGATGGAAGGCTCGGCGAGTCTCTCTGTCCGGCTTGTGGATTGTGTGGGTTATATGGTTGACGGTGCCTTGGGTCAATTTGAGGGGGACGCTGAACGCATGGTGACAACTCCTTGGTTTGATCACGAGATTCCCATGACCGAAGCCGCCGAGATCGGGACGCGGAAGGTGATCACAGAGCACTCCACTATCGGGATTGTGATCACCACGGATGGCAGTGTAACTGAAATTGATCGGGATGGCTATCTAGAGGCGGAAGAGCGGGTGATTACGGAACTCAAGGAGATTGGGAAGCCTTTTGTAGTGCTCTTAAACGCACAAAACCCACGGTCAGCCGAAACGCAGGAGCTACGGCGGAGTTTGGAAGCGCAGTACGGCGTGACTTGTCGTGCGGTCAACTGTATGGAACTTCAGCGAGATGATATTACAGAGATCATCCAAAGCGTGTTACATGAGTTTCCGGTCAGTGAGTTTGGTATCTTCCTGCCCCCTTGGGTAGATGCGCTACCGGGACATCATCCGATTCGGGCGGTCTTGTTTGAGACGATCCGAGAATGTGCGGGGAATATGCGCTATATCCGCGATGTGGGGGCTGCGGTCTATCAAATGGGACTAGGGGAAGAGGTCTCTCGCGCTACTGTCCGCCGGATGCACTTGGGGAGCGGTATGGTACACGCTGAACTTGATCTGCCCCGGGGACTATTCTATGATACCTTGAGCGAGGAATCCGGCTTTGGGATTCGAGATGATGGAGATCTCTTAGGACTCCTCACAGAAATGCGGCATGTGAAGACAGAGTACGATAAAATCAGCAGTGCCTTGGATGAGGTGCGAACGAGAGGTTATGGCGTGGTGCTGCCAACCCAAGATCAGCTTCTCTTGGAAGAGCCGGAGATCGTCAAACAGGGTGGGCGCTATGGTGTACGGCTCAAAGCATCGGCGCCGAGCATTCACATGATTGCGGCGAACATTGAGACCGAAGTTTCCCCCGCAGTGGGCGGTGAGCGGAGCAGTGAAGAGATCATCAACTTCCTCCTGCAAGAGTTTGAGGGCGATGTGAGCCGGATTTGGGAGTCGAACATCTTTGGCAAGAGTCTCTACGACATCGCAAGCGAGGGACTCACGGCGAAGATCAAGAAAATGCCGGAGGAGGCACAGGGGAAACTGCAAGAGACCTTACAGCGTGTGATCAACGAGGGCAGCGGCGGGCTGATTTGTATTATATTGTAGGGATGAGAAGACCACTTTCGCGGTATGGAGCGAAAGTGGTCTTTGTCTTGTTTTGCGGGGAAGGGTGATGTATAATGTTGCGTAGCGATCAGACAAGAAAACAGTAAAAGAGGAATTGATTATGGATGTTCTGGAAATTATCAAGCTCTTTATCCCCATTATCACTTTTGCAATGGGTTACTTTTTGACGGATATCAGATACAAACGAGATCGGAGACTTAGCATTATTCGGGAGAAATTCGAGAAGCTGTATCATCCATTCTATATGCTGATACATGAGCTTGGAACGGATGCAGAAGGTGGGTTTGCGTTTGATACAGAGGACGGCTCAGTGCTCAAACGCTTTCTTGATCATCTTTCGACAAATGCGTACTTAGCATCACCGGGAGGACAGAAGTTGATCTGGGAGACGCGCACTCTATTTGTCTCCTGTCTAGCAGAGGGTTATAAAATTGATAAAGAAAAAGAACAACTGCTCGAAGAGCCAATTGGCACCTTATTTGCGTATATGTTGCAGGAATATGTGAAATCCGCTAAGGCACTTGGGTATGAGATAGACGAATAGATTTGCATAGGCATGGTGATAAAATGGATGTACCAATCAATCTTGCACAAACCCAAATAGAAACAGAGCGGCTGATACTGCGCCCTTGGCAAGAAGCAGACCTGAATGACTTCTACGCTTACGCATCCGTCCCAGGCGTGGGCGAGATGGCGGGCTGGAAACCTCATGAATCCATTGATGTCTCCTGGGAGGTTTTGCAGATGTTCCTCGCGGCGCAGGATCACTTTGCGCTTATGTACAAGGAGAGTCAGAAAGTGATCGGCTCGCTGGGCTTGAATAAGTCTTGGGCGAATGATGATCCGGAATTTTCTGCGCTGAAGCTCAAGGATATCGGTTTTGTCTTGGCAAAGGACTATTGGGGACAGGGTTTGATGGCGGAGGCTGTGATTGCTGTGATTGCTTTCTGTTTTGATGAGCTGGGACTAGACGCGGTGACCAGCGGACACAATCCGGCAAATGTGCAATCGAAGCGGGTGCTTGAGAAGTGCGGGTTTGTGTATGTGAAGACGAGTGCGTATTATTATGAGCAGTTTGATTTGCACACGCACAGTATGAGGTATGTATTGTACAAAGAAAAGTGAGTAGGCGCAACTGGAGGGATTGATTTGCAAATCAGAGATTGGATTATTATAATTGTTCCGATAATATGTAATGGTATTATAATATTTTTGGTTCAAAAACATTATGCACAGAGACTAGAGCGTAAATTGCGACAAGACGTTAGATTGATAAATACAATCACAGATTTCAAAAAAGAAATACATAAAGGAACTGTAATTTTATCAGAATTTAACGACCCTTTATCAGCAGAGGCAACCAATGATGCGGTTAAGCGGATGAGAGATTTTTTTATAAAAGATTTTTGTATCTTTTATGATAACAATCGAATCGCATTGTCTTATAATGAAGAGGCAATAGAGCGTTTAATTTCGCAATTTAATATATTTCTCAGCTCTCGTTACCAAGAAGATGACTCTGCTACAGTACACCTTAATGCAGTTAAGTCAAATTTCATTGCCCTTAGTGATGAGCTTGAGCAACGATTGCAACAGTTGTGATACATACGATAAACAATAAAAAACGCAAAAATAGCACACAAACAGTTGACCGCCCACCACCCCATATGTTATACTAATTCCACCTGTCGGCAGATGGGTGGTTTTTTCGTGCCCAAGCTGTCAAATTCACAGGGAGGCAAAGGAACAAGGAGGTGCCGTAAAAGATGCGAGTGAAAGTAACCTTGAGATGCAAAGATTGTAAGCAAAGAAACTACAATACCATGAAGAACAAGAAGAACACGCCGGATCGGTTGGAAATGAACAAATACTGCCGGTTCTGCCGCAAGCACACGGTTCACACCGAAACGAAGTAGGAGGACTTTATTATGAGTCAAGAACAAAAAAAGTCCGGCAACCGCTTCACACGGTGGTTTAAAGGACTCAGAAGTGAGCTCAAAAAAGTGAGCTGGCCAACGCGCAGTCAAGTGATCAATAACACTTGGGTTGTTTTGGTTGTCACAGCGGTTTGCGCCGTAGCTATTTGGGGTTTTGACTACGTTGCACAGCTCATCGTCAGAACCTTGATCGACTTTACCGGGTAGGCGGTATGACAGAAAACGCAAAGTGGTATGTGGCACACACATACTCCGGCTATGAAAATATGGTACAAGCCAGCATAGAGAAAGCCACAGAAACACGGCAGATGGGTGATTTGATCCTAGAGGTAAAAATTCCCATGGAAACCGTGACCGAGCGCAGCGGGAATGAAGTGAAGACCGTGGAGCGCAAGGTGTATCCGGGTTATGTTCTCATTAAGATGGTCATGACAGATGAATCATGGCACTTAGTGCGCAACACGCGGGGCGTGACCGGATTTATTGGAAGCTCAACGGGGCCTGTTCCTCTCACCGAGGAAGAGATTATCACCATGGGTGTGGAAAAGCACGAGATTGTGCTGGATTACCAAGTGGGTGACACGGTAAAAGTCATCGATGGGCCGCTGGATGGTTTCCTTGGTACTGTGGAAGAGTTGGAACCCGAACGTGATTTGGTTCGCGTTGTGGTTTCCATGTTTGGCAGAGAGACACCGGTTGACTTGGAATTAGACCAAGTTGAAACGGTTGCGAAAGATTAATTTGGAGGTGCGGTACATTGGCACAGAAGGTAACTGGATATATTAAGCTGCAAATTACGGGCGGAAAAGCGACACCAGCGCCACCGGTTGGACCGGCTTTGGGTCAACACGGTGTGAATATTGCCCAATTTACAAAAGAGTTCAACGAGCGCACGAAAAACGACATGGGTGTGACCATCCCTGTTGTTATCACAGTTTACGGGGACAGATCTTTCTCTTTCATCACAAAGACCCCGCCGGCTGTTACGCTGATTAAAATGGCGATGAACCTGGAAAAAGGTTCCGGCGTTCCGCAGAAAGACAAAGTGGGTACGATTTCTTCCGACGCGATCCGTCAGATTGCAGAGAAAAAAATGCCTGACCTAAACGCAAGCTCTGTGGAGTCTGCCATGCGTATGATCGCTGGCACTTGCCGTAGCATGGGCGTTGTTGTAGAAGACTAACTATTAATTTCATTTCGTAGGGGCGAACTGTGTTCGCCCGCAAGATTGAACGGGCGAACACGGTTTGCCCCTACAGATATTTAATCCGTGGGAGGACAATTCTGTCCTGTGACCACAAAGGAGGCAATTGATTTGTTTAGAGGTAAAAATTACAGAGAGAGCGAAAAGCTCGTTGATAAAAGCAAGCAATACGATCCGCAAGAGGCATTTGAGACTGTGATCAAAGCCAGCAAAGCAAAGTTTGACGAGACTGTCGAACTGCATGTCCGTCTGGGTGTTGACTCACGTCACGCGGACCAACAGGTTCGCGGCGCGGTGGTACTACCCAACGGAACCGGGAAAACTGCCCGAGTACTTGTTATCTGTAAAGAAGACAAGCAACAAGAGGCGAAAGACGCAGGCGCTGATTTCGTCGGCGGCGATGAGATGGTTGATAAGATTCAGAAGGAAAACTTCTTCGACTATGACGCGATTGTTACCACGCCTGATATGATGGGTAAAGTTGGTCGTCTTGGTAAGGTGCTTGGTCCGAAGGGTCTTATGCCGACACCAAAAGCCGGCACGGTTACGCCTGACGTAGCTCGTGCGGTAAACGAGCTGAAAGCGGGTAAGATCGAGTACCGTTTGGACAAGACGAACATCATCCACTGTCCGATTGGGAAGGTTTCCTTCGGTGCTGACAAGCTTCGTGAGAACTTTGATACGCTGATTGGCGCGATTATCAAAGCGAAGCCAGCAGCGGCGAAAGGACAGTATATCAAGAGCTGTGTGACGGCTTCTACCATGGGACCTGGTGTGAAAGTGAACGCTGGTTAGTAAAAGATTGATAGATAGGAAAGACCTGTTGCAGTTTGCAACAGGTCTTTTTTGTGTTTGGGTGTCTGCTCTAGAATATGGACAGTTTACTCTGGATATGGTAGAATAACGGAAATCACGTGCAGATATTAAAACTGAGGTGAATTTATTATGAAGTTTGATCCGGATATTCACCATCGACAGTCTATACGCTTGAAAAACTATAACTATTCATCGGACGGTATGTACTTTGTGACGATGTGCGCGCAGGATAGAGCAATGCTATTCGGCGAGATTGTAGGGGCAGACCTTGTGTCTGCCCAGCCTATGGGAATACTTCAGGTGATTTTGAACGATGCAGGCAGAGTGGTAGATGGTCTGTACCGCGAAACGATGCGTTAATTTTCTGGTGTGGGTTCTCTAAAACACATTATTATGCCGAACCATGTGCATGGGATCATTTCAATAGACAGGGCAGACACAAGGTCTGCCCCTACAGTGGCCTTGGGTTCAATTCTGCAAGCGTTTAAATCAAAAACTACCGTAGAATACATAAATGGTGTCAAATTAGACATGTATCTACCGTTCGAAAGACGCATATGGCAACGCAATTACTTTGAGCGAATTATTCGAGACGAAGAAGAATATCAGCGTATCTGTCAATATATTGATGAAAATCCCATGTACTGGGAAAAAGATGAATACTACACCCAGTCAAACAAAACCACAAAGGAGCGCTCACCATGAAATTCACAAAAATGCACGGTCTCGGCAACGACTACGTATACGTCAACTGCTTCGACGAACAAATCCCGGAGACAGACCGCCCAGCCCTAGCAAAGCGTGTGTCTGACCGCAATTTCGGCATCGGGAGCGATGGACTCATCTGCATTTGCCCCAGTGAGCGGGCGGATTTCCGCATGGACATGTACAATGCAGACGGCTCCCCAAGCCAGATGTGCGGCAATGGAATCCGCTGTGTGGGGAAGTATGTGTATGACAAGGGCATGACCAAGAAAGAGCGGATCACGGTAGAGTCCGGTGGGGAGATTAAAGCGCTCAAGCTCAATGTGAAGGATGGGCGGGTACAGACGGTACAGGTCAATATGGGGACACCCATCTTGCAGCCGCGGCTGATTCCCATGGATACAGACGGTGTGGATTTTATCAACCGTCCGATTGAGGTATTAGGGAGAGAGTATCACATTACGGCGGTGTCTATGGGGAACCCTCATGCAGTGCTGTTTTTGCCGAATGTGGATGCCCTTGATCTGCCGCTGATTGGCCCTGATTTTGAGCGGCATCCTTTGTTCCCGGAGCGTGTGAATACGGAGTTTGTCCAGGTGATCGACCGCCAGACCTTGAAGATGCGCGTTTGGGAGCGTGGGTCAGGCGAGACTTTGGCATGTGGCACCGGTGCATCTGCCAGTGTGGTGGCGGGGGTGCTCAATGGGCTGTGTGATGAGATTGTGACTGTGCGCCTCTTGGGCGGTGACCTGCTGATCCATTGGGACCGAGAGGGGACGGGTGAGGTCTATATGACAGGCTCTGCGGAGATGGTGTTTGTTGGAGAGTATTTTTTGTAGAAGTAGGTAAAAATACTTTACATTTTGTCGATTATTTGCTATAATTTTTCATATTAATCTGTACCTATATAGAATAGGATGTGGGGGCAATGATGAGAAAGCTGAAACGGATACTTAGTGTGCTGCTGGTTTGTTGCATGTTGTTGACGCTCTTGCCGATGCAGGCTTTGGCTGTGGTTGAGGCGGAGGAGGGTGGTTCGTTTGGCCTTGCTTTGCTGGAGGATGGCATGATAGCGGGGATGCGGGTTGTGTCTCAGGCGGATCTGGTGCCTGCATCAGTTGCGCCGCTGCAAGGGGCGTCGCCGCCGGCGGCGATTCGGGATATTTTTCCGGATGAGGTGCTTGCAGCTGAAGTGGCACGTCGTTTGAGAACATCGACAAATGTTGTTGTTACACAAACGGATTTGGATCAAATTCGATGGCTTGTTTCAGAGCCAACTAGCGTTCCAGGTAACGTTACAAGTTTGGAGGGACTCCAGTATCTTCGTGAACTAGCGCAACTTGAATTGTGGCGAACTCAAGTCAGTGATCTTTCACCCTTGTCAGGACTTGTAAACTTGGGAATTTTGAGTTTGAATCAATCCCAGATCAACGATCTTTCACCCTTATCAGGGCTTGTCAATTTGTCAAGGCTATATTTGAACAATAACCAAATCAGCGACCTAGCTCCGCTATCAGGGCTTGTAAATTTAGGTGAGCTGTGGTTGCATAGTAATCAAATTAGTGATTTAGCCCCCCTTACCAGTTTGACCAATTTGACTCGATTAACTTTATCCAATAACCAAATCAGTGACCTCTCGCCCTTGTCAGGACTTAATTTATGGACTCTAAGGCTGGATCATAACCAAATCAGTGATGTTGGGCCATTATCAGAGCTTTCCTATTTGGGTTGGCTATTTTTGTCACACAATCAAATTACTGACTTTTCGCCGATTCCAGAGTTGGTGCCGACATCAACGGTGATCGGATTTCCGTTCTGGGAGCTGCAAGGGCGTGGTCAAGAAATCATACTGGAGCCGATACAGCAAACAAACACTGTTTCCATGGCTAACATGGTGCGTGATCAATATGGAGATATGATTCCGCCGAACTCTGTAAGTGATGGCGGAGTCTATGAAAACGGAACGATTACATGGAGTGGGCTAACAACCCAGCAATCTATCAGCTTTTCTTGGGAGCGTTATATTTCTTATGGCGATTGGGTTTGGGGTGGTGGCGGTGCGTGGTTTGATGAGACATCTGGCACAGTGACAATTCCGATACTGCCAGACCCAGCCATAGCCCGCACTGTAATCTTTCGGAACGACGGAATCGACACGCCGGTGACTGTGTTCCCGAATTGGCCGATTGACTGGGATCAGTCACCAGAGGCGCGGGAGATTTTCGATACTAGGCATGAGTATGCTACATGGGCTTGGTGGGATATCAACAGTTGGCAAGGAAGTCTCGGTCGAGCTTTTTGGGGCTGGTTTAGGTCGGAGGAATTGGTTTATGACAGGGGCACCCTTACAAACAGACCTGCTCTTGGCACCTCAGGCAAAGATTTGAGTACACTGACTTTCACCGAAAGCGAGCTGGAAGAAAATATCACCATTGCTGCGGTCTGGTCTCTCTGGGGCGATGTGAACGATGATGGAAGAGTGGATGAGTTTGATGTGTTGCACCTCAATCAATGGGAGCATGACCGTTTGTTGGAATCCTTTGATTCCCCAATCCGTTTTAACCCTCAACTGAACTTACATGCCGCAGACGTCAATGTGGATGGGGTGGTAGATGCCCGTGATGTTTTGATGTTGCGTCAGTGGTTGCATGATCAGGAGCTTGCGGTTTGGGGGCCAGAGCCTCGCTTTAGAGTGGTTTTAGGCAGACCAATACTTGGAATTCTACCATTAATATAGATGATCCATTAGATGTACATGGTCATGGAACATGGGTCACCGGCGATTGCACCTGGCATAGTTTTGTTTCCAAGCATAAACAAAGGCGGATCCCAATCAGGATCCGCTTTTGCTTTGCTGTTTGATTAGCTGTAATTTCTCTGCTCGAGTCAATTTCTTGATCTCCGCCTCGCGGCGCATGGCTTCGCTCTTGGTTTCAAAGGATTCGCTGTAGACCAATACCAGCGGGCCGCGCCCGCGGGTGTACTTGGCGCCGGCTCCGGTATTGTGTGTGTCTAGGCGTGCTTTGAGGTCTGTTGTCCAGCCTGTGTACAGGGTACCATCGGCGCACTGAAGGATATATACAAAATTATTCATCTGTTTCGCGGAGGATGGTCTCCATGATTTGGCTGTAGATTTGCTCGGCGTTTTTGCGGAAGGTGTTTGTCATTGTTGCGGCTTGCTCTTCCGTGGCGGCGTAGAGTTTCATGTCTAAAATATCACCTAGTCCGTCGCTCAGGGTGAGATTTACGGAAAAGCCGCCGGTTTGCAGAGGGCTTCGGTCAGCGCCAATCATGGAATCGCGGCGCTGGATTTTGGATAGGACTGCGGCTTTTTGTTTTGCCCGCTCGCGGACGGAGTATGGGATGCCGGATTCGGTTGCACGTCCGTTGCGGATCCCTTTTTCTGTGATGGATAAAAGTCCCTCGGTATCATGGACGTGTTCAGTTTTGATGAGGTCTGTCACACATTCGGAGATATCGAAATAGGTGATGCCATCATCCAAGAGTGCGAGATCTGCCAGCGTGTCCAGGTCAATGGGCGCATCGAGGCGGTTTAGGATGAATAGGATCAGGATTTTGATATCGAGACTGTCGTGGATGAATCCTTGGCGTGCCATAAGATGCGCTCCTTTCGTTTCTAAAATCATGGGGCGGTGGAATATGGCCTTGTAATGCTTTATAGTATTATAGTACATTTTCGCCTAAGGGTAAAGCAGTTGACATGAAAAAGGTCGAATGTTAAAATGAAAGGGTTGATTACGCACATATCCAAAGGAGAGTATTATGAAGACGAAACGATTACTTGCGCTTTTACTTGCGCTTTCCTTCTTATTTTTAGCGGGCTGCCGCAGTGAACCTGAGCCTGAACCGGAACCTGTGCCGACTCCCGTACCCACGCCGGAGGCAACACCGGAACCTACGCCTGAACCCACACCTGTGATTTGGACAGGGCCAAGAAATCCGCTGACTGGGGAACCGATAGAGGAAGACATCAGTGCGTTTCGCCCTTGGGCGATTCTCTTAGACAACCTGCGGGCAGCGCTTCCGCACAATGGGATTAGTCAAGCAGACATCCTCTATGAAATGCCGGTCGAGGGTGGGATTACACGCATACTTGCGGTGTTCCAGGATATCCGCGGTGTGGGCGAGATCGGGCCTGTGCGCTCTGCGCGCTCTTACTTCTTAGATGCGGTACAGGGACATGACGCGCTCTTTGTCCATGCAGGGGGCAGTCCGCAGGCCTATGCGGATATCCGTGGGCGCGGTGTTCCCAATATTGATGGTGTGCTCGGTACCGGCCGTGAGTTTTTCAGAGATCCGGAGCGTTCGCGCCGGGCGGGCAGCGAGCACAGCATGATGACCACAGATGAACTGCTTTTGGCAAATCTAGAGAGACATGGTTTCCGTCTAGAGCATGAAGCGGGCTTTTCTACCGGACTTGCGTTCCAGGTAGATGACAATACCACAACAGGCGGCATGCCGGGGACAGATGTTACGGTACGTTTCTCGAACTATAAAACGGGCGAGTTTGCTTTTGACCAAGTAAGCGGACGCTATTATGTGAGCCAATATGGCGCGCCGATGATGGATGGTGCGATTGACGAACAACTGTCAGTTATGAATGTTCTGGTGCTTTTTGCGAACTTTTCTACTGTAGATGGTCAGGGACGCTTGGCTGTTGACTTAAACCGCGGCGGAGAGGGGTACTTCTTTACCGGCGGATATGCACTGCCGATCCTTTGGGAAAAGGGCGGCCATACGGCTCCATTCCTATTTAGCTTTACCAATGGATATCCGCTAGAACTCTCTGTGGGGAATACCTATGTGAACATTATAAATACAAATACAGGAGAGTTGACATTTAACTAACATTCAAAAATAATAAGAAAAATCGGGGGAGAATTGTTATGGATCCAATGGTACTAAAACAACAGGCTGTGAAGTTCAATCGGGCAAGAGGCAATTTATTGGCAGTGGTCATTTTTACTGTGATCAACTTATTTGCAATCATGCTCGACTTTAACTTCAGCTTTCTCTTTTCTGCCTTTGTGCCGCAGATTTTACACGTGATTCTGGAAGAGATGCTTGGCGGGGCAATTGGACTTGTTGTAGCACTTGCATGTACAGCGATTTATCTCGTGTGCTATCTTCTATCAAAACGGTGGCGCGCGTTCATCTTAGTCGCACTTATTTTGTTTACGCTGGATACGCTTGCTCTGTTTGGATTTTTGGTTATTTCTGGTATGTTTGGTGATTTTCTATTTAACATCTTGTTCCATGCGTGGATTATGTTCTATCTAGTCACAGGGACAGTTGCCTGGGCGAAGTTACGGCGTGTTACGCCGGATGAGCTCAAAGCGCTCCAGCAAGCGGCAAGCGCGGCGGCAGATGCGGAGGAGTTGGATTCTGCGCTCAATTCGATTGCACCGGATTCGGATGAGGAAGAGTAAATTCGACTAAACAGACAGTATTTATAATGGGTGTGGTGAGCAATGTAGGGGTGGCCGAAGACGGTCGCCCCTATAAGTGTGTCCTGCCAGTGCGGGGAATTTGCATTTTTGGAAGAATGTGGATGAAGCTAAAATAGTGTTTGCAAAAAAACAGTTGTTCAGTATAATTCTAGATGAGATGACAAAATACTATAAGCCTAACTGAAAAGACAGATCTCAAAAAGGTAAAACGAAAGAGGTTAGAATTATGAGAAGATTTGTTACGTGCTTATTCATCCTCGCACTTTTTATCTCAGCGTTTAGTCCGCTTACATTCGCGTATACGCAGACAGATGAACCTGATCTAGAGCCGGAGGTCGAAACCCAGCAAGCGATGCCGGAGCAAAGCGCAGATCGGCTCCTCTCTCTCGCTTCGTCTGTGACGGTTATGGACGAAGCGGAACTTGTCACTGAGATCAGCGCCGGTACCGCTGTCATTACGCTGGGGGCAGATATTTATGTCAGTGGGACCAATCTGAGCATACCTGCAGGGTTTGACATCACATTAGAGGGAAATTTTATCTTAAGCAGGGCGAACAATACTGAAACCGGAAGCTTCATCACAGTTGAATCGGGCGCTAGCTTAACGATTGACGGTGTGCAGATAGAAGCGCCCACCGGTGTGACAGATCTGGGTGGTATCTGGGTCGATGATGGTGCGGAGCTGACGCTGCTAGAGGGTAGCATCAGTGGATTTGTCGCCTCTAGCAGCGGTGGCGGCGGCGGAGTGTCCGTTGTCGGCGGTAGCTTCGTGATGTATGGCGGAACAATCAGCGGTAATACAGCCCCTTGGGCGGGCGGTGGCGTATTTGGGATCAGTGTGTCATCTTTTGTCATGCGGGGCGGTGAAATATCTGATAATACGGCCGCTGACCATGGCGGGGGTATATACTTGTCGTCTGCAACATTTGAAATGTGGGACGGTGCAATAATCAATGACAACATAGTCGCAGACGGCGGCTGGTATGGCGGCGGTATTCTTCTTGATGCAGATGGATTTATGACCATGCATGGCGGTGAAATTAGCGGCAATTCTGCTCCATTTGGAGGTGCCATAGCGACCCATGGCGGTCAATTTACCATGTATGACGGCAAAATCACAAATAATACTGCCGTGTTTGGGGGCGGTATTCATGATGAATTCTTCTCAAGCTTTCCCTATGAATCTGCCATATACGGCGGTGAGATCAGCGGTAATACCGCAGAGGTCGGCGGCGGCATCTATGTGGAAGAAGGTGCCACCCTTACGATAAGCGATGCTGAAATCAGCGGCAATATTACAACCTCTTCCAGCGGGATCCCCTTTCCGAGCGGTGCTATCAGTACTGCGGTGTCCGTTGCCGGCTATGTTGCTGTTGGTGGTGTGACCAATGCTGAAGGATCCGGCGGCGGCATCTATGTTGCGGCGGGTGGTACGCTAACTGTCACAGGATTAAGCTTTATTATCAATAACAGTGCCCAAAGCGGCGGCGGCATTTATACGGTGGCTGTTGTTGACTACAGCAATCTCACCACTGCGGACTATCAAAACATCACGACCGCGAATACGGTCGTATTTAGCGGCAATAGTGCGTCAGCTGCCTATGAGCCGCCGGCAAATGCAGACACGGATTACCCAAATATTCAGTATGCATCCAGCAGTGTTTGGGTAAGCGGAACACACTGGAATCCCATCAACAATCTTGATATTAACTATATTGGCACGTCACCCCTTTACCTTGTGCGCTACCTTGCAAACGGCGGTATAGGTGCTCATACGGATATCAGTGCTGCGGACGCAGCATACACCGTGTTAAGCAATACTGCGGCGGGCATCATCAGCTACACAGGTTACAATTTTACAGGCTGGAATACAGAAGCGGACGGAAGCGGTACACCTTATGCAGCGGGTGATATCACCACAATCACCTCAAACGTGAATTTCTACGCGCAGTGGGTCTATGTACCCGGTAGCGGTGGAAATGGCGGAGGCGGTGTCAGGCCGCCGATACTCTCCCGGCAGGCATATTTAATCGGTACAGAAGGGGCGATTCGTCCAAATGCCAACATCACCCGGGCTGAGGTTGCGACCATCTTCTTCCGCTTAATCAGCGATGACATGCGTGCGGCAAACTGGAGCCAAGCAAATCCGTACCCTGATGTAGCGATTGAAAATTGGTTCAACAATGCAGTTTCTACGACCACACAGCTTGGTATTTTTGGAGGCAGACCAGACGGAACATTTGCGCCCAATCAAGCGATCACGCGGGCAGAGCTGGTGGCGGCTGTCGTACGATTTATGGATGCAGCCGGCGTTTCGGCTGTGGGAAAAGATATGTTTGACGACATCTACGGACACTGGGCAAATGCCTATATCAATGCCGCAGCGATGCAAAATTGGATACGCGGTTCTTATGGACACGGCGGTGCATTTTATCCTGATCGCCCGATTAGCCGCGCAGAAACAGCAGCGATTATCAACCGGATTTTCGATCGTTTGCCGGAGTCTACAGCGGATCTGTTGCCGAATATGCTCACTTGGCCGGATAACGCAAACACGGGTGCGTGGTATTATTTGTATCTTCAAGCTGCGTCTAACTCTTACACCTTTGAAATGAAGCCAGGCGGTGTTTATGAGCGGTGGATTGCACTCATTCCTGTGCGCAACTGGGCAGGTCTGGAGCGGCCGGATTCTACGCCCGGAGGGGTTTGAGGATAGAGGCAGAAAGTGCGGCGCATTGTATCGGCATTATAAACGCAAGTCAAAAGAGAAATGTTAGCCTGTTCTTTGGGCGAACATTTCTCTTTTGTTGACCTGCGTCATTGTTTCCCTCACAAATATTCTCTTATCCACATACACTAGGTGGAAGTAAGTTACTATTTTCAAGGAGGGTATACAAGATGCCTGATCGAGTCCTGCCCGGTCCTGTGCGAGACAGCGATTGTATCAAAGAGGCTGTATGCATTCATACACGGAAGATTTTCGACTCTTGTAAGGATATAGACTAATCATGATATATATAAATAGATCAGTACAGGCTTGCTCTAATTCCTGCACTGATCTAGCTTAAGCTCCTACGCCTATCAAGAGATAGCTGTACGGAGTTCTATTTCTATTTGAAAGTCCATAGGCTTTGTCTTTTTTTTCTTTGTGTACCCAACGTGCTCAATAATGGATTTAAGCATTTTATTTTTTTGCTCCGCGCCGGATGCTTCATAAGCATTTAGAACACTTTGTATTTCCACGGCAAGGCGCTCTTTGTTTTCTAATGTTGCTTTTGCGATAACACCTCGCATGGAAGTTTCTTTTTTATCAAGCTCAGCAATTTTTTTAGTGACAATCGCCATGCGCTCCCGATAGGTGTCAACATCGTAAGTGCCTTGTTCTAGTAGTGTATGAAGCTTTTCCTTTTGTGCCAGTGTTTTCTTCTGCTCATTTTGAATGCCTGCTAAAATGTGGTCTTGTGCCGTATCATTTTCTTTATTGGTGGAATCCAGCTCGACCTGCAACTCATCTAGCTTTACTCTAAGAGCTTGCAGAAGAGCGTTTTCGACAAAGTCATATTTTGCGCCAGCGCAACAATTTTTTGTATTACACAAGAGATATGCTACACCTTGATGCATGGACATTCGCTGCATATTTTTTCCACAGTTCTTACAGCGGATCAATCCAGCAAGAGGACTTTTGATTGTGCCGTTGTTAGAAGGAGGAATATATCGTGATCGAGCAATTTGCTGAGCTTTTTCAAATTGTTCAATGCTGATGATAGGCGGGTGTAATCCATCAACTATCATCCATTCTTCCGGTGGCTGATATATGGCAATATGTTTGGTGTTGCCCTGTACACCTTTTCGGATATGTTTTTTTCTATTCCACACAACCTTACCTGTAAATGTGGGGTTGCGAAGTATGTGCATGATTGAGGTTCTACCAAAGCTGTTTGAGCGGCGTGGCGTGGCTCCAAGAGCGTTGATTGTGCTGGCAACTGTGCTACACCCAATACCATCACAGTACATATTGAAGATCATACGAACGAAATGAGCCTCGTCTTCTACTATTTCTAACGTGGGCTTTTTATCAACATACACGCTCCGATAGCCGAATGGTGCGTTGGAAACATAGCAACCACTCTGTATCACTTGATGTAATCCACGCCGGAGGCGCTTTGTAATGAGCTTATATTCACGCCGAGACATAAATGTTTTAAACTCTGTCAACTCTTCGTCTAGGTCATCAGTGAGATCATACGTCTTTTCGGGTGTGATAATTTTTGTATCAGAGTATTTAAAGGTGTCTAGAATGATGCCTTGCTCTCTCATTCCACCACGCCCTAGACGGTCAATGTCCATGCACAAAACAGCATCATATCTGCCACTCTCAACTTGCTCTAGCAGTTCAAGCATTTTGGGTCGGGCATAGAGGCTTTCGCCGCTAACCACTTCATCATAAGTTTCGAGCAAGGCAAGCCTATGTGTGTGAATATATTCCATCAATATATTACGATGGCGCTGTAGTGTTTCGTGTGTATCTTCATGTTCTTCGGCGCGTGATTTGCGGAGATAGATTGCTACATCCATAGGGTATACTTCCTCACTCAAAACTTATGTGTCTCAGAATGAGACACATTTGCGTCAAAATTCTTCCGACAGTCCACAAATCACAACTGCCCTATCATTCTACGTGCTTTACACAAAGACCCAATGTTTCCGTGTAGTAGGCAAGCGCTTCACGCACAAAACCCACAGTAAGTCCTAGTTCTTCCGCGAGTTCATAATCATTGTGAGGCTTACATGCATCAATCGTTCGTCTTAATAACCCGATAGGGATGCGTTTTCTTATTGCCCACTTTGTTGCGCGCGCTTCAAGGCGACCTCGACACTCATGCATAGTGTACTGGCAATAAAAGCTGCCTGTTTTGCAGTGTCCCATCTCATGCCATAGACGTTCTTCTTCCTCGGCTGAGGTTTTGATTTGCTCTCTGTCAATTGCTATGTAACAATTTCCATCATCATCCATGTGTGATATTGATACTGCGCACGGAAGAGGGAACGTATCCAATACGATGCTATTGTCATGAATGGTTTTGTATACTCTCTCAAGTTGTGTCATTATCTTCTTTCTTTCTATTGTTGATGGCGTCACCTTGCCTATTCAGGCTTTTGCTTTTTCTTCCGCTCGGCAACAAATCGGGCATAGTCCTTCACTTCTGTCATAACCTCATCGTCTATCTCAATGTCGCCGAATAAAGCGAACTTGAGGTCCTCATCGGTTGATTTGTATTCAGATCCTATTGGTGTGCTTAGTTTATCTTCTGTAAGCCCAAGCAAGTAATCTACAGATACATCAAACAAATCCGACATTAGCGAAAGTGTTTCAAGATTCGGTTCAACTAGATTTGCCTCATATTTTGAAACATTTGCTTTTGATAGATTTATTTTTTTTGCCAAATCAAGCTGTGTCATATCATGCGAAAGTCGTAGAATTTTTAATCTATTTCCAAAAGTCACGAAATACACCACCTTTTCTTAGGATACACATTATAAGGTTTCAAAAATTGAAAGTAAATAGAAGTTTCAAAAATTGAAAAAAACTTCTAAAAATCTATTGACAATTTCAAAAAAGGAAACTACAATAAAACAAATGGTTTCATTTTTGGAAACATGAAGATGGTGGAAACATGAAACAAATTAGAGATTTTCGAGAGAAGGCAGGTTATAAGCAAGAAGAAGTCGCAAAGTTTCTCAAAATGTCAGCAGCGAACTACTCTAAAAAAGAATCTGGTAACATAAAATTTTCGCTTCAAGAGGCAAAAGACTTATCAGATCTGTTCGGTACAACCGTGGACGAACTTTTTTTTACAGAGAAAGTTTCAAAATTGGAAACTCAATTTGAAAGCTTTACATAGGACAAAATCATATCAACATAAGCTAGTGGAAGCAAGGAGGTAGTCGTTATGGAGTGGCAACAAACAGCAGGGAGTACCCCAGTGCCTTATCTTCCGCTTGGAGAAATGGAAATACAACACGAGAGCACTATATTTTGCGGGATCCCGTGTGAGCTTACAAGATACATAGGACGTGCAAAGTATAAGAGCTACGGCGAAATCGTAGAGGCAGACGAATATCACCAATTCGACAATGGTCCTCGGTATGGGGTGACAAAGACTTTTCTCCAATACCCACAAGGCGATACCCCTGAGAATCACAGGCAAAGGATTGATGAGCTGAAAGGTCATGCTGCTAAGGCTTTGAGGGCGCAGAGGTAAGTTTTGCCAAAATAGAAAGGGTAGAGAGTGGACAAGCCAGATGGAACCATCCCAAGATGAGACACAATCTGTAGCAGAAAAGATTTATCAACTACTGTCCATGCCGATGTGCTGTGCAGGTCGGTATGAGCAGGAGCTGATACACAGAGGACAAGCAGAAGCTTGTTTACAACGTGAAAATCAAAATGCTCCGATGGAACATTACAACTGAATATAGAGTGGCAATTAGAAGTGGTGAGTTTTTGGGCGCATTGTCCGAGTGGATCCCCCAAGAAAAAACTAACTTGAAAACTGGTTTTGGTGTAGCAGCCTCTAAAGGGTAGCTTTTGTATAAGCTCTCAGAACTGGTGAAACGTGGTGTTGAAAAAAATCATTCATGAGTGAGTGGTCGCCTAGAAGGGTCGCAGCACAGGAACAGACCACTATAAAAATATAAATCATAGGTTCGGCTACTGTCGGGTTTTTCTTTTCAGATACTTGTGTTCTCCTTCGGCAAGAGAACCATCCCACCATTCTCCTTTTACCGGCAGTGGCGGAACTTGTGATTTATGGCTCAAGTTGAGACACATTTTTTGCAGTGGGAGATATGAATTCGATCATGTTGAATACCCCCATGATGATAAAAATTAAGAAATTATATCAAATGTTGAAGCCTCACGTCAAATTGCAAGAGAGAATAAATTAACTATAATTGAATAAAAAAGGTGGAGTCTGATATGGATGAGTCAATAAAGTGCTGTGGGTCATGCAGGCAGTTTGAGCTTGCAGACAACTCAGGGCGCGGTCTCTGCTTCTTTGCAGGGATTGTATGGTCTGAGGATGTGTGTGACAGATGGGAGCAAAGTGAACAGCAGGCAGTAAGCGCAACAGCCTGAGCAGTTAGCTCAGGTTATTTTTATTCTACATTATTTTCAGGAGAATGGGGATGACAACAAAATGTCAGCGAAAGTAATCGCAATAGCTCACGCTAAAGGTGGTGTGGGCAAAACTACAACTGCGGTGAATCTCGGAATAGGACTAGCGAGAGCCGGATACAAGGTGCTTCTGGTAGACGTAGATCCGCAGGGAGACTTAACGAAGTGCTTAGGACTCAAGGATCGAGAGAAGCTAGAAAATACTCTGGCGACTCCGGTGTTTGCTTCCATAGAAGACAAGGAAGCATTACCCAAGGAGACCTATGTTCGGCACCATACAGAAGGAGTAGATTTCATTCCAGCAAATCAAGAGCTTGCCGCTGCTGAATCGAAACTTGCGAATGCTCTGAGCCGTGAATCTGTGCTCAGGGCTTTTTTGTATCCGCTTAGAGAAGAGTATGACTATATCTTATTAGACTGCCGTCCTTCTTTGGGGCTATTGGTAATCAACGCGCTAACAGCAGCAGATAGCATCCTTGTCCCGATACAAGCCGAAGAGCTGGCAGCGGAGGATATGGACGAGCTATTTTCGGTTGTTGGTCGGATCCGGAGAGCAGTAAATCCGGGACTGGGAGTCGAAGGGCTTCTGTTAACTATGGTCAATGGGCAGACAAAGCTATCTCAGCGCATTGTTGCAGATATAAAGCGAGACTATGGGGACGCTTTGACTGTATTTGAAGCTCAAATCCCCCGGAGTATTCGTGCAGCAGAGCTGCCGAGCACAGGCGGTAGCATTTTCGTTCATGATCCTAGCGGCAAAGTTGCAGAAGCGTATGAGGCATTGACATTGGAGGTGGTATACGGTGGGCAAGAATCTTGACGCGCTGTTTGGACTTGGAGAAGGTGAGAAAGAAATTGCTGTTGTCTGGCTAAAGCCGGAGGAGATTCGCCCTTATGGCGGAGATAAGTCGCGTGAGCTTGGTGGGCACCCTTATCTGGTGACAGAAGATCAGGACATGGCAGACCTGCGGGAGCGCATCCGACAAAATGGAATAGAAACACCTGTCAGAGTGCGGATTCACCCTGATGGGCGCGGCTATGAGATGCTTTCTGGGCATCGCCGATGGACGGTAGCCAGCCAATTAGGCTTGCTCATCCCTGCTATTATTGGTAACGAAAATGATGACGATGCAGCCTTGGCAATGACAGACGGCAACTTGCATCGTTCAAAGATTCTGCCGAGCGAGAGGGCATATTCATATAAGCTCAGCCAAGACGCATTGAAAAGGAAAGCAAATCGCGGGGATGGCAGGATTGATGAAACTCTGGCTGGGGAAGAGGGCAAGAGTCGCGCAACGATACAACGCTATATCCAATTAACACGTCTTTGCCCTGAGTTGCTAGACCTAGTGGATGCCAATAAGCTAAAAATGAATGCAGCTGAACAGCTACTGCATTTGAGTGAGTCAGATCAGAAGCTAGTACTAGATCACTTGGCAGCGGGAGGTAAAATTCCGAATGCGCGGCAAGCGAAAGACATTCGGATTCTGGCAGAGGAAAGCTTGCTAGATGCTGCTACATTGTTAGATGTGTTTTCGTCTCACGGTGAGACGGAAAAGCCAGTCGAGTTAGATGTTGAGCGCATTAACTCATATTTTCCAATGGAGTATACGGTTCAACAGAAACAAGAATTGATTGAATCGCTATTAATTCAATGGGCAAAAAAGCAGGTCAGTTAAAGGTTGAAACAGCCAAAGCATATATTTTGCTGTTTTTTGACAAATAAATTTCCGGATAAAGTAATACAAAAATAATAAATACATGAAATGGAGATGAATCAACGAAGATGGGTACCTACAAGCCGCTGTGCATAGACTGTGCACTACTTTATAAAAAAGCGGGATATTTCTTTCTTTATCTGCCGCCGTATCTGCGGGCAGAAAGAAATGTGATCACATGCTATCATTGTGAAAAAGTAAAAGAGCATGATAGATCTGTAAATTTAGATATGCCAAGGAAAGCCGTGCGGTACAGTGAGATGTATCGAAAGCCAGCGTATTGAGCTGAAGCGAGGTTGAATCAATGAATGTGGAATGGTATACTATGTTAATGCTAATATTGGGGGCGTGTTTGGTGGGGACAGTCCTATATGATCTATCGAAAAGAGCCAATGCTAAGATTTTATGGATGATGTTTGGCATCATACTACTTCTTGGCGCTATGTATCTTCTGTTTTTTGTGATGGCAATAGCCTTTTTTAACTTTCTTACAGATATTATATCCTTATCTTTTTCCGATGTGTGGTATGTTTTTATTGCGAGTCTAGTGTTGTACCTATTGTTGCGCCGCGCATCCAGAGAAAAGAAGCCGTTTGGTAATGGGACAAATCAAGTTGTGCTGTTTTTTCATCTTAGCGCCATGATTATTACGATGAGTATCCTCTTCTATTTTAACTTCATAGAAGTTCCGGAAACACTCTATGAGAGGAAGCCGGATTTTGTAGTAGGAGTTACGCTTGCTGTTCCTCTTGGTGTGCTTTTTACCATTCTTGCATACCTGAATCTTCTCAATGCACTGCGAGATGAGGCCGTGCAGCAGTACAAGAATGAGGCTTCCATGCAAGCTATTTTAGACACTTATGAGGACGGTTATGTTACCATTGAGAAAGAAGTTTTTGACTTGGGAGCAGAGAAATTTGTAGAGTTCGGTATATTTAGAACGCTGAACATGCAGGGGCTGAACGATTATACAAACAACAACAAGCTACGTTTCTATGTTCACCCAAAGTATGAGGTGATGCTATTGGATGTACAGGATACACTATAACCAGAGGAAGAGCAGGAGAGGTAAGCCAAAGGCTTAGAAGTAAGGAGACATCCCATGAAGCTGAAAGACATCAAAACCCTATCCCAAGTAGCGAACGAGAGTGGCGAAAGCAGAAAGACGCTGATTCTCCGCTTGAGCTTGCCCGGTTTCGGGATGGTGGAGGGTGAGGATTTCCTAAGATTAGGAGATCGGCAGCCAATTCTTCTAAGTCCCGCAGGCGTTGAAAAGGTATTGAAGAATGGCAGAAAAACTACTTGACAATATAGCCACGTGGATATATAATAAAAGAAAAGTGACAGGAGACAATCAACATGAAAAGAAGCATTAGCCTTTTACTAGCAGTCCTTATGTTATTCAGCATATTCACAACCAGCGCTCTTGCTGTAGAAGAGATTGCTGAGAATATTTCTCTGCAATCTCTACCATTTTCCGATGTTCCGAATGGCAGTTGGTTTTTCCCTTATGTCCAGTTTGTATATACAAACGGTGTTATGCAGGGTACTTCTCCTGCGATCTTTGCGCCCAACGTGACATTTAGCCGTGCACAGGTAGTAGCGACACTATTCCGCATCCATCACGGCCGACCAGCGAATGCAAGCGATTCCAGAACAACTCCATTTACAGATGTTCCAGCAAGCCATTGGTCTGCCCCATATATTGCTTGGGCATATGAGGCGCGAGTTGTATCCGGTGTCGGCAATGATCGTTTTGCGCCGAATGACAATGTGAATAGGCAACAGTTTGCGGTGATGATTGCAAATTTCCTGTTTAGACTAACTAGCCTAGTAGATCCGAATAGACCGGCAGGACCACAGTGGAGTAACTTTACTGACCGCAATCAGATTGCGTTTTGGGCGTATGATCAGCTTCAATGGATCAACTCTCATGGTATTATTACTGGTAGGACAGCTACGACAATTGCGCCGACCGGCACAGCAACGCGAGCAGAGGCGGCAACCGTGCTTACGCGGCTCATGAACTTCATGGACATTGGAACAAAGCCTGAACCACCGGTGAACCCACCAAATACTGGGCAGGCATTGGTCGAGGCTGTACAATCAGGAATGATGTACCATGATATCCGTGATTTATTTCCGGACGCAGACATACAATCAGCGTTTGAACGTGAGGTGCTGCGACTTGTGAACATTGAACGAGCGAACTATGGACTCTCGCCGGTGCAATGGAATAACATATTAGGAACTGTAGCACGCGCCCATAGCATTGATATGGCGACAAGAGGATTCTTTGCTCACATCTGTCCGGATGGTGTGGGACCCACAGCTAGAGCAATGAACGCTGGGTTTTACGGTCTTGCTGCTGAAAATGTTTCGGCAGGTTTTATATCCTCAACTCCACAAGAGGTGGTAGCCCGCTGGATGGCATCGCCCCCTCACAGAGCAAATGTTTTACATCAAACTGCCACTTATTTAGGTGCGGGTGTCAGCGTCAATCATACAGATAGTATAAGTCAATGGCCGATGCTATGGACATTAAAAATGGGCGCAGTATGGTAAGTGTATAAATTAAAAAGAAACTAAACGGTAAACAGAAATAGAATAACATACAACCCGAGGCAAGCATTTAAATGCTTGCCTTTTTCACATCCAAAATTCCAGCGTTTACGCTGTTTGGATATAAATAAAACCAACTCAGAGAGAGGAGAAGTTTGAAATAAAGCAACCCCATTCCGCCCTGACATTGGCCCCCTGATTAGCGGGCCAATGTCAGGGCGAAACGGTCAGGTGCCAGCCGTCACCAGATAACCCTGCCGTTGCAGGATAAAGATAGCTTGCTCCACAGATACCTCGCGCTGGATTGGCGGCTTGTCCAATTGTCGGTAAAGCTCGGCGTTGTAAGGTTCGTTCTTTTTCAGAATGTTGTAGATGGCAGTCAATAACATTCTGGCGATGGCGATAATCGCTTTTTTGTGGCCGCGCCGTTTTTTGATTGCCTTGTAGCGGTTTGCGACTTCGGGATGTTGCTTACTGCGAATTGAGGCAAGCGCACACTGCACAAGTAGCGGTTTGATGTAGGCTCCAGCCCTGGAAATACGCGTGGTTTTCTTCTTCCCGGCGCTTTGGTCGTTTTGTGGCGTGAGCCCTGCCCAAGAGCAAAGGTGTCTTGATGTTGGGAACACGGACATATTCACGCCAATTTCGCCGATGATGGCAACGGCGGAAAAGGATTGGATGCCCGGAACAGTCGAGACAAGGTCAAGTTGTGGCAGATATTTTTCCGCAGCGGACAGGATTTCCGATTCGAGATTCGCCTTGCATAGTTCAAGATTTGCCATGTGGGAACGGATAATGCGGAGCTTTTCAGCCTGATTTGCACACATTGTACCGTCCACAGCAGCTTGAATTTCCTCTGGTGTAGCCTTGATTTTTTTGTTGAGATAGGGGCGCACATCGAAAGGTTCGTTGCTTTCAAGCAAGCGGTCGGTGATGGCGGACGCTGCCTTGCCGAACACATCGGAAAACACGTCATCCAGCTTGATGTTAGAAACGGTAAGGCAGTTTTGGGCGCGGTTCTTTTCGCCTGTGATGTAGCTGGTCAGCTTGAAACGGTAACGCACCAGGTCGCGCAGCTGCCTGATGTCCGCAGGCGGGATAAAGCTTCCGTTGATTAGATCGTGTTTGAAGATATCTGCGATCCATTTTGCGTCCCGCTTGTCGGTTTTCTTGCCTTTGATTGCTTTTGCATACTTTGGGTGGGCAAGGACAATGGTACACGTCGGCTCTAAGATGTTATAGACGGGAATCCAGTATTTTCCGGTAGATTCCATGCAGACATCCCGGCAGTTATGCTCGGCAAGCCAAGCGGCAAGGCGGCGCAAGTCACCGGTGAAGGTAGAGAATCGCTTGCTTTTATAAGTAGTGACGAGTTTCTCGTCTGTGGTAGCAATGCATGCCACCACGAAGGATTTGTGGACATCAATTCCACAACAGATTTGGTAGACAATTTTAGGCATAGCATCCCCTCATTATGGTATTTGAGGGAACAGGCAGGGACTGGACGCTCATTGAAAAACGAGTAGTTTGTCTCTCCAAAGATAAGTTTACGGGGTTTTTCGCCCACATTCATTTGTGCTTGAAAGAACGTCCGGTACACATAAAGATTCGGCTCAACCGTGGCTAGGTTGCGCACACTCACCTCCACACTACTCTGTAGTGTACCTGTTTCCTCAAGTATAAGGATACCAAAATTCAACCAACGCGTCAGGCAGATCGGTTTCACCAACCTTTTGTGCCTTTCACTAGAAAGGAATGGTCATAAAGATGAAGCAAAACAAGAAAAAGCAGATATTAAGTTTTGTCCTAGTTCTAGCAATACTGCTCAGTGTTAGCGGCGTACAAGCAATCCCACCACCACTAGATATGCAGGAAGATAGTCTGATTGCGGCTGCATATACAGAACAATCAGAGCCAATTCAAGAGTCTCCGGACATGCGGTCACTGTGGCAACGACTAAGGGATTTCTTCGGGCGTGGCCACCCGGAAGCTACTAGCAATCTTCAAGCGCTGTCTATGGATATGGGCGAAGTGCCACCTATTGTAGATCCCATCATTGAAAGCTACATTCGGGAACACTACAACGAAGCATTTACATCTCTTGATGACATGCGCTTGATCAACTTCATGCATGTAAAAAATCTCATCATAGATGACACTTTACGCGGGGGCATGACCACCATTGATGAGATTATGGAGGATATTCTACAGCATCCGGAAATATTTATCACACAGACAGTCGGTGCAGTGCCGGTATTTGAGCTTAGTGCAGATAGCGATTACTATGTCGCGTTTATTAACACTATGCTTGGCGATCTGGATACTCAAACACTCGACTATGTGTTTGCTCTTTTGAACAATCAAGGGATGACTGTAGAGGGGCACTATGATTTTGAGACCGGCATTGCATATATCCCGCGTCATGTCATGCGGGACGAATATGGACGGCTTACTTTGTTTGAGATTCAAGCGCAGCTACTACAGTCCAGCTCCCTTGCCCACTCGCGCTCCGGTGAGATGCTACCGCTGGCATCCTCATATTTTGTAACAGACGCAACGAGAAGCAGCATTGCACGTGGAGCATCTATTGCACATGTAGATTCACAGAATCTATTCACTTTTACTACAACAGTACAGGCAGAGCACGGTCTAAACCCCACAAGCGTTTCTATTTTGGTGAATGGTCTGATTGTCCCCTCTGACATGTATCATTATGATCCCTCAACAGGTATTATTACGCTCCTGCAATCGTCTGGGAGCATTTTTTCTATTCAAGTGCTCTACGATGAAGTACCTGAGACTGGCTTCATCCCACCTGAGGCTAGGAATATTTTTACTATGCCAACTCATGGTGCAATCGCTCTTACTCCCAGTACAGTGGTAGGAAGCAGTGCGATGATGAATCCTCGTTTTGTATACACAGACGGTATGGGACATCTCAATGTAAATAATGTAGCAATGTATCCGCAGTATACAAATGCTGAGCTGGGTCGCTTAGCAAATGACATTTTAAACAACGGTGTCAACACAAGTGAACTAGTAGTAGCTAATCAGAATCTGCTACTAGTCATGCATCTATACTTCGAGGAGGGGCACACTTACGGTGACCTATTTCGCGTGGTAGAAGGCAACACGCATCACTGGGGCGTGGATTTCCTCGTGACCTCATTGATCTGTGCCCATATCACAACATCGCTTGGATCAATCGGCAGTGTACCACAGAATGTTTTTGTTGAAGGTGGCATTGGTGCATTTGCTCGTATTCTAGCACTTACAGATAGCTACGTTCTGATAGGTTTTGTGACGCAGGAAGCCAACTCTCAAGCAAGTCTTGGTGTTTTGCGCTTTAATAGGGAACCGCCTGATCTTCCGGGGCCGGGAACTCTCCGTATAATCAAAACCAGCGAAAGCGGCAATGTGTCAGGCATTCAATTTCGCGTCACCGGTCCCGGAGGCTTCAATGAAACTCTAACTACCGGCGCAAACGGTACGATCACTATCCCAGATATCCAACCCGGCACATACACGGTAACAGAAATCAATATTCCATCAAATTATGAGCCACAGCCGCCACAAACAGTGACGGTAGTAGAAGGGCAAACAGCAGAGGTTACGTTCCATAATCGACTAACGCCCGGAGATCCGGGTATCGGTATTCGCAAGACCAGTGACAGCGGCAATATTGTGGGTATCCGATTCCATATAACCGGTCCGGATGGTTTCGATCAGATCGTAACGACCGGTCCGGGTGGCATAATAGATATTTTGGACTTACAACCCGGCTCATACACAATAACTGAGCTTGACCTTGGCCCAGAGTATGAGCCACAAGCCCCACGCACATTTACACTCATGCCCAATGAGTTCTTTATAGTCCGCTTCCATAACGTCTTGCGACCGCCATCAGAAGGTGCTCTTCGTATCATCAAGACCAGCGAAAGCGGTAATGTTGTAGGCATCCAGTTTCATGTTGCGGGACCGGGAATCAGTGAGACAGTAACGACAGGTGCAGGCGGCGTGATTACCATCCCCGGTCTCCAGCCCGGTACATTTGTGGTGACAGAAATCAGCCCCGGTCTGCAATATCATCCGCAACCGCCACAATCGGTGACGGTTCGTGTGGACGAGACGGCAGAGGTTCACTTCCATAACGTAGAAGTGAGAGGGATAATCGGTATCGAAAAAGTATCTGCAAACGCTCCGACTACAAGTGGAAATTCCTTGTATTCGCTAGAGGGCGCGGTTTTTGGTGTATACGCATCAAGAGCAGATGCAACAGCGGACACAAACCGCGTCTGGACCTTAACCACAGATTCCGCAGGTCGTGCCCAGCAGAGCGATGTTCGCATTGGCACATGGTATATCCGTGAGCTTACACCATCTCCCGGCTTTGATCTGGATCCAGCGATCCATGTAGTAACGGTCACACCACAAAATCACGCGACCGTGCAAGTGGCTAGATCATACCAGCCGCCGCGTCTGCTACTAGAACTCCAAATGCAGAAGATGGATGCAGGCGGCGGTACAGGCCCTCAAGGCTCTGCAATTTTTGCTGGCGCACAATATACGCTCCAATTCTTTCCGGGCGTAGCAGCCGGTCAAACTCCATCGGGCACGCCGCTCATGACCTTGGTGTATAGAACGGATGCACAAGGGCGTATCGACCTATCCAATCCAGCAAGCATTGCATCAGGCACAGTCCCGCCGCAACTGTTACAAGCAGGTCGGATCGTGTTTCCCTTGGGTGCAATCACCCTGCAAGAAACACTAGCCCCAACAGGCTACCTTATAGATAACACTGTTCACCTAGGATTCATTGTTAGCGCAGCCCCACAGCCCGGCGCAAGGTTCGAGTGGGCGGCAGGCTCCGGCACACAGATCCGCTACATCCCCGGCACAGGCATCCAACATGACGAGGAAGGCATCCGTGGCGGTGTAGAGATTGAAAAGCGAGACAGACAACTAAATGTGTTAGAAATCCTTGCCTCTATCGTTGGTCGCGGTGCACAAGGTGACGGCACCCTAGCGGGTACCGCATTTGAGATTACGAATGAAAACCCGAACCCTGTCTTCGTATATGGTCAATGGATCGCGCCGGGCGCGGTGGTGACAACAATTGTTGCTGAATATGAGACAAGGGGCACATCCCTAGTAGCGGTAGCAAGAACCACCCAGTATGCTCTTCCATGGGGGGCTTACTCTATCCGCGAGGTGCGTGCAAGTACCGGCTACAATCTAACAGATGGTGAGGCGCGGTTCTTCTACATCCGCGACCATGGCGTAATCGAGACCGGCACAGTGGAGGATGAAGAGATCATCTTTACCAACTATGTCATCCGTGGAGATGTCCGTATCGAAAAGTGGGACATTGAACTAAATGCCCCTGAAGCCATCGGCGGCAGGAATACAGAATACGGTACAAGTCTTGCAGGTATCCAGTTTACAATCTGGAACCGCAGCCCACAAGCAGTTCTGGTCGATGGCGGCTTGATTGCCCCGGACGAAATTGTAGCTGTGCTTTACACCTTCTGGTGCAACATTGAGGAATCATATATAGCGGAGACCACAGGTCGCTTGCTACCGTTTGGTACATATGAAACTCGTGAGACCGCAACAAATGATTCCTACCTGCTTACAGATGGCGAGCCTCGCACGTTCACAATCAGAACCGAGGGTGAACTTGTGACTGTAGACACGGATGGTCGCGATCTAGTTTGGCAAAACCAAGTAATTCGCGGGGATATTGAATTTGTCAAGCGAGCAATTGACAGCGAACGTCCGATGCCGTATGTTCCGTTTGTGATCACAAACCTAACTACAGGCGAAGCGCATGTTATCGTGACAGACAGATACGGTGTATTCAACTCCGCTGCACTGCAAAACACCCATAATACCAATGGAAACAACTGGCTGCTTTGTATCGCAGATTGCTCCTGTGATGAAGATGCGCCGGAATGCGAGTGCGAGTATGAATGCGCACATGTTTGCGATGAATATTGCGAAGATGGTTGTGTCTATGAGTGTACGCACGAATGTCCGCCCCTCGATACTCCGGAAAGCGATGACGCAGGCTATGAAAACAGCGACATCGATAGCACCGGAACGCTCCGCCTTAGACTAATCTACGATGATGCAGACGAGGACAAGGAAGAGAATGGTGAATACCCTTCTGAATCAAGCTTGACTCGTGCTCGTGTCGTCCGCGTCATCGATGGCGACACCATCGTACTATACGGCGGCTATCGTGTGCGCCTTATCGGCGTAGATGCACCGGAATTTGACGATGCTGGCGGATTAGAAGCAACACTTTTTGTGCGCAAACTAGTCGAAGGTAACTACGTATATCTAGAATCCGAAGGCCGTGACCAAGATGCGTTTGGTCGTTACCGAAGATATGTCTGGTTGACATACCCCTCGAATGTAGATTGTCCATATACGATCAGGACAGAAATGCTCAACGCATTGCTCCTTGAAGCAGGACATGCGGAGGTGTCTATTATTGTTGCCGGTGAAGTACGCCACGAAGCACTATTTAGACGCATTGCGGCGGGCGATGTAGAAGATATTGTCTGTACATGTGATGACGATCAAGCACCGGGCTATGTCCACAGCACAGATTTCCCAAGCAACGATGCGCTTGATGTATCCTTCACAATCCATGAACCCAAAGCCATTGACCCTACATGGATCATGCTCGAAGACATGGATCCAACAGCCGGTGTATGGTTCGGTCTCGGTGCGTTCGGCAGTAACGCAGCCGCAAACGATGCGCTAGGCTCATTCCCATTTGGTCGCTATAGCATCCGTGAACTGCGTGCAGAAACCAACCTTGGCTTCTATCTGACAGAATTTGAGTTCGAGATCACAGAACATGGTGCTACAATCTTGATTGGCAACGAAGCGGGCGTGATTTACAACGAGCCAATGATGCCAGAGATCGGCACAACCGCATGGTGTGAAGACACAAAGACCAACATGACCTTTGCAGGCGATATGGCTACTGTCTGGGATACCGTGCATCTTACTGGTTTCGCCAGATGGGAGACATATGTCGTGCGTGGTATCCTCATGAACCGTGAAACCGGGGAACCTTTCTTGGTGAATGGCGAGCCGATTGAAAACGAAGTCACATTTGTTGCAGAGTGGACAGATATGGACATCGATATTCCGTTCACTTTTGATGCAAGTGCCCTTGTCGATTCAGTCGGCGTATTCTTTGAGAGGCTGTACCTCAACGGCAACTTTGTAACCTCCCATGAAGACCTTGATGCAGAGTCCCAGTGGATCCGCTTCCCATGGATCGGTACGCAACTGTTTGAGTCCGAAACCGGCGAGAGCGTTTTCAGTCCGGATGAATGCATTAGCCTGACTGATGTTGTTATGTTCCGCTACCTGATTCCGGGTCTAACATATGCCGTACGTGGCTGGTTGATGGATTACAGTACAGGCGAACCGCTATTGATCGACGGTGAAATGGTAAGAGGCGAAACAACATTTGTACCTGAGACGGAACACGGTTATGTGGATGTGGTGTTTGAATTTGATGCGCGTGGTCTGGAAAATACTACACTGGTTGCATTTGAAAGTTTGTACTTCATCCATGATCCGGAGGATCCAGACAGCGAAGAAAGCCTCATTGCAGAGCACCATGATCTAGAATGTAGAGATCAAACCGTATGGATCCCATATATTAGTACATATGCATTCTGTGGCGCGACAGGTCACAAGTTCCTAAATGCAACAGAAACCGCAATTATAACTGACCGTGTAACGCACTACAATCTTGTTCCGGGTTTAACCTATCGCGTCCGTGGCATCCTCATGAACCGTGAAACCGGCGAACCTCTATTGGTTGACGGTCAAACCGTAACAGCAGAGGCAGATTTCATCCCAACATCTCCAGATGGCTATATGGAGTTAGACTTCCGTTTCGATGCCAGACAATTCGCAGCACAAGACCTGACGACCGTTGTTGTGTTCCAGCGTATGTATGTCATTGTAGGTTCCGGCGAATCAGAAGCGCCTCCATCTGATGAAGGTGCCGCGGACGGAGAGGAAGTACCACCGGCAGGCGATGCAGAAGAAGACTCAGACGAGCCGGATGCTGGTGATCCAGAGGATACAGAAGCCCCAGCGGAAGATGATGAAGAGGCGGACGATACAACGCCCGACCGTCCATCTCGTCCCGATGGAGATCACATTGGTCGCCTACGCCTTGTAGCAGTGCATGAAGACATCTATGATGAAGGACAAACTGTATTCATTTTGCAAGGCAACATGTGGTCAAACGCCCGCGTATTCAGTGAAGAGCTTGCTGATGCATCTGATGCAGAAATGATCGAAAGCGGCTCTCAATACCTAGTCGCGGAGCCAGAAGCGCAAATTATAGACTTCGTTAGCTCAGAACGCTTGCGTGTCGGTGAACGTTACGTGCTACGCGGGGTACTCATGGATCGAGAGTCTAATGAGCCTCTGCGCATAAATGATCGGGAAGTTACATCCGAAGTGTATTTCACTGCAACAGAATCAGCTATGACCATACGATCACCGTTCACGTTTGATGCAAGGGGTCTGGAAGGTCAAGAGATTGTTATCTTCCAGCGTCTCTATCATGTCGTGGAAGAAGCCGGAGAAGTTGTGTACAGATTGGTAGGCATCGATGAGTATATAAACAATGCAAACCAGATGGTGCGCGTCCGAACCACAGCCCCACCGGAACCTACGCCGCCGGGGACAAGCACAAATAATCCACCGGTAACAAGGGCACCCCAGACAGGCGATGACGGTACTTTGCCGTGGTTGCCTTTTATTTTGTCCGGATTCGGCGTAAGCCTCATCGGTGCAATCTGGGCTGTTAATAAAGTGCGTCCGGATCTTTTGGCTCGACTCGCCGGAGCCTTGCGGAAATGAAGATAGTCAAGCTACCAGAAAAGGGCAGATGGACACTAAATAAGGTGCTCCTGCTCTCTCTGATCCCTTTGCTGGTCGTGCTCATTTGGTCAGGGCTTAACATCGTACCGCGCCACATGGAATATCATGCGGCGCGGTTAGAGTATGCCCACCTGCGCGAGCGAGCAGGGATAGAGTCGGTGCTGCTTACATCGAATGGAAGCGATAGTGTGACGGAGGGCATCGACTGGGATGCCCTTCGAGCAATCAACCCAGATATCGTGGGCTGGATTGTTGTGCCGGGAACGGATATCTGCTATCCGATTGTCCAAGGCACAGATAATGCGTGGTATCTGGGGTATACATTCTCTGAAGAGCGCAATGCCAGCGGCGCAATCTTCTTAGATTCTCGCAATGATTCTCGTTTTTCAGATGGTCATAGCCTTATTTATGGGCACAACATGCGAGATGGATCAATGTTTGCACAGTTGCATGGCTTCACAGGAGACCGGTTTGAGATCCATACGCCGGACGAGCAAGTGTTGGAATATGAAGTGTTTGCGCGGCAAACAGTTTCAGCGACACACCATCTCTATTCAACGCTTGATTCAGTTCGTGAAGATGGGAGGGAGGTGGTAACACTGTCAACCTGTGTATTCAGGCGACCGAATGTACGATATATCGTGCAGGGTGTGCGGCTTGAGTCGAATTAGTAATTTGTAAGAGACCTGCTCATAGTCGTGGGCGGTTTTGTTATATCAAAAAGTAGAGGAGGATTTAATTTGAACTTTTTTAGTAACGTAGCAGCCATGATAGCCAGCATTACAACACAACTACAAGGAATTGCCATCGGTGTTATTGTGCTCTGTCTTGTTGTTGTAGGCTTCATGTTCTTATTTGGCGAAGGACCAAGCCGTGCAGCGAAACGATGGCTGGGCTGGATTGTACTTGGTGCTGTTATTGTATTCGGTGCCGCAACCATCGCACAAACCATTCAAACGACAGCAGGATTTTAGAGAAAGGAGTCACTTCTATGAGCGCGAAAAAAACTGTAGAAATCACAAATATGTCTTACATTGATGATCGGGGCGGCATTGGTCTAGCAGCGGTAAAGATGGGAGACGTGTACCTGCGCGGCATTACCGTTCGGGAGCGCCAGTCTGACGGTGAGATACTAGTAAGCTATCCGGCTAAACAAGGTGGCGATGGAGAGTATTATCCTGTTTACACTTTGAGCGAAAAAGAAGGGTATGGTCATGACCGAAGAAAGATTGAGGATGCATTGGCAGAAAGCTATGCCAGGCTGAAAAATGGCGAAATTCAAAGTGTCAAACATGCCCCGATCGAAGGGGTATCCATTCCCTCAAATCAGTCTCCAAGGGTATTAAGCTCCCATTCTTTTGAAAACGGCAACACTGGTGTAAATGTTGCGTATAAAAATCTCATCATCAATAATGTCGTACTCAAAGATGGAAAGCATGGTGAGTTTGCCAGCTTCCCTAGCTTTGAAAAACAAAATGGCGAACGGGAACGGCATGTAACGCCAGCGAAGGACAGCGGATTTTCGGATGCTGTCGTGCGCGCTTATCATGAGCACAAAGCAAGCTTTGCAGACCCAGTTCAGCTCCAAGAGGTCGATGACTTTGATCCTTTTGTTGCTGACATGTCGCCCGATATAGGCTAAGAGGAGAGGAGGAAGCCCCCGCCACTAGGCGGGGGCAAATCAATAGTGTATACAGCACGCTTTATTAAGTTAGAAAAGCAAGCACTTCGCGCACTCACAGATAAATCTTTGAAGAAAGCCATAAAAAGCAAAAAAGGGCATTCATTGGTGGCAGGGGAAAAACTCATGACACAGTTAGCGAAAGCCAGCAGTCAGACAAAAATTTCCTTTTTTGTATCAGATGCAGAGAGTGGGAAACAGTATCTGTGCGAAGACATAGCTCTTGCAGGCACCGCGCCGGTTTCTATTATGGATATCTTACAACAAGAGATATTTAGTTCTCTGGACGAGTTTGAAGCGCAGGAAGATGCAAACGATGGTGCCGAGGAAGCAGAGATACTTTTTGCTAGGCTTTGTGCGCAGTACAGAAATGAACGAAGTGCTGTAGAGCAAGGGGATGCGGCACCTCCTCTTGTGTCTGCAAGTGACTTCGCTGAGCTGGATCAAGCAAGCATGAGACCTGAAAATCAAGATCTGGCACCTACTCGTTCGCTGGACTTTTTGAGGGAACCGGAAGTGGAACACGGTACCTTATCACCTGCTTTGCCAGAAGAGGTGCCGCCTGCGCCCGATATTATCGAAGAAGAAGCATCTGCGGTGGAATCGCCGTCATCGTATCCCCCACAGACAAGACACGAGGCAATCACATTCCCAACCTATGATGAGTATGTGGACTTGCCCGGACAAAGTGAGACCATCCGGCAATATATAGAGCGGCTTGAAAAAGGGAATCTGTTAAATTTTCTGGGTTTAGAGCAAGGTGCAGAGCAATGCTCTGTAGATGGAAAGAAATATGCCTATGCCGGAAAAGAGCTGAATAATCCGGTTTTCGAGCACTTACGAGACAAGTTTCATCGCGATGCTGCAAGCATCAGAGATCGAGCTAAGGCTATACTGAGTGAATTGCATGATAGAGCTGTGGATATGGACTACGAGGCTGTAGCAGGCGGCGAGGTGGCGGCGGAACTTGCTGAAATAGAGCATGGTCAAGCGGAAGAGCTTGATGGTTTTGTAGCAGAGGAAGATCGAATCTATGACTCGCGGGCGGAAGTTTTTGAGAAAGAGCAGGTGAATGCGCTTGAAATTTTCAAGCGCCAGCAAGAAGTTGAGAAAGATGTATTTGTACAATCTCTTGAGGAAAAGCGAGCGGAGCGTATTACCCAATTTAAGCGGGATCTGAGCGCAGAGTTTGCGGCTGAAAAGGCGATCATCATAGATAAGGCTATCTATGACTTGAAACATGCGCAAAGGAATATTTTATCAGAAGATCGATGGCGCACCCTGCGGGAGCTGGATCAAGGGCTGATCGCAGCTGCTGAGGAAAGCTGGGCTGAAGTGATGAAAGAGTTGAGTCGCCTGCAAGAGAAGCTTGAGGCGAAAACACAGGAATTTAAAGATGATGTAGCGGCAGAACTGGCAGAGGCAAGAGCTGTGCGTGATGAAGAGCGGCGCAATACGGAACTTGAATTGGCGAAAGAGCGGCAATGTCTGGAACAGGAGCAGGCGCAGGCAGTACGAGAAGCGGCGGAGCGTGAAAAGTCTGCGGTAGAACGTGTCGAGGAATTAGTTACTGGCTTTGAGCACAGATGGACTGGACAAGCGAGTGCAGATAAGGCCGAGATGAAAGCTGTAGAGCACCGCTTGTTGGGAAAAGTCAAAACAGCCCTGCTGATCCTACTTCCTATTTTAGCGGTTGTTTTAACCTTAGTTTTGACCCCTATATTCCTAGACACGCCTGAAAATGACTTGCTCTTAGAGCGGCTGGATAGTGTAGAACAACAGTTAGAACAAGGCGCGACACGCGAGACGGAATTGTTGGAGACGATCCAGAATCTGGAGCAGCAACTGGAAGAAGCATTGTATGAGCCAGAGACCCCTGAGACGCTAGAAGACTTGCTCGCAGCAGGTCTATATAGTGAAGCAGCACAAAGGTACAATGATTGGCAGAGTCTGAACAAAATCGGCACGGCAATCTATGAAGCTGGGATTTTATCTGAACTGGTCTTATTCAATCGCATATATCGCACCATGTTTGGTGTGTTCGATGAGGCATTATTATGGCGTGACTTTGAAACGGCGTATAGCCTATTTCGTGAGATGGATGGTGAGACCTTGGCAGAACTTACTCGCTCTGGCGGACGGCTGAATGATTTTGTGATCATGCTATATCAGAATGGTCATGCGGATACGGCAAATGGATTGTTAGCCGGGAACAAAGAATAAAAAGAGAGGGCGGTGACCAAACCGGTGCGGCTAGGCAAAAAGAAATACTTATCTCATGTGTATCGTTATCAAGTGGACGGTGAAATTCTACCGGATAAAGAAAAGCGTAGCTTAAATAAGAAAGCGGTATTGATAGCAGTATTCATACCGCTTTTTTTGTTGATGGTGATCCACTTTCTGACGAGCACAGCCCATGCGGTACTGGCTCTAGCAAGTACAACTGAGTTTTCACTGCTGGATGTGCTCTTTGGAGCAGAAATAGATATATCGGAAGCATTGCGCTTGGGTAACTTTTTCTCTCTGCCCTTACCTCTTTCGATGTATGTATTCCTGATACTATTAGCGATGGTAGTGAGCTTATTGCTATATGGCCGCTTCAATTATAAAGATGAAGACAACATTGCCTACGGTCAAAAGGGCGACTCACGCTTCACTACGATAGAAGAGATTCAGGCACAGTATAAAGAGATCCCGAATAAGAGCAGGCCCTTTGAAGGTATCGGTGGGATTCCCATTTCTCACTACAAGAACAGATACTACATTGACTGTGATCCTGTAAACACTTGCCTTGTGGGTGTCTCTCGCTCCGGTAAGGATGAGGTCATCATCGGTCCCATGATTGACATTATAAGTCGAGCGGAAGAAAAAGCAAGCATGATCATCTGTGACCCGAAGGGGGAACAGTTTGCCGCATCAAAAGAGCTGTTGGAAAAGCGAGGCTACGATGTGCAGGTACTAAACTTACAGGATCCCATGCAAAGTATGAGCTATAACCCTTTGCAGTTTGTGATTGACGCATGGCTTGCCGGTGATGAGCACGAGGCAAGCAAGAGAGCCAGCACCATAGCTCATGCGCTGTACAATGATCCGGATGCCGGGAAGAACAAATTTTTCTATGATGGCGCGAAAAGTGCTGTGACTGCAATTATCTTGGCATTGGTAGAACATAGCACAAAAAGCGGCTGTCCGGAGAAAATCACAATGCATAATGTAGCGGAAATGTTGAGCGAGCTGGGTGCCTTTAACTATAAGGAGCATCCACAGGCACTGATAGCGAAAAATGCGTTGGATGAGTTTTTTGCCAGTCTTCCGCAAGGGCATGTAGCCAAAAAGCGATATGGTGATACATCCTTTGCGGGCAGAGAGGCAAGAGGCTCTATTTTATCTACAGCGATTCAGAAGCTACAGCCGTTTGTTGATTCCAGTTTTGCAAAAATGACATCGAAAAGCTCGGTGGACATGAAACAAGTCGGATTTCCCAAAAGCTTATATGGGCAATTAGATGATAGCTTTGTGAATCAGCGGCTTTCCATCTCCTTCCATAAAAATACGCCAGCGCGAGATTTGCTCGGCGCGTACACTGCAAAAGTAAAATGGAATGGCATGTATGCGTTAAACTTCTCTGAGACACTGGAAGCAGGTGATTTGGTGCTGGTGAAGTGTGAAGATAGGAAACTAATTTATGAAATCAGTTTTTCTGCGGATGGGGAAACAGAGGCAAGGGAGCTGGTAAACACGTTCTCTGGCGTGCATCAGAGTATGAAAATGCGGTATTCAGATAAACCGACCGCGATCTTTATGATTATTCCGGATGCAGATTCCTCAAACCACACATTGGCAACCATCTTTGTCAAGCAGCTCTATACGGAACTTTCCCAAAACTGCTTAGAGACTCGCGGTAAAAAATGCTTCAACCGCGCTCATTTCATTTTGAACGAATTTGGCAATATGCCGCCGATAGACGATATGGATCAAATCATGACTGTCTGCTTGGGGAAGAACATCTTATTTACTTTAGTAGTGCAATCTTACTCCCAGATCAAACACAAGTACGGTGACGCGGCAGAGACAATCAAAGAAAATTGCCAAAACCATATATACATTATGTCAACTAATCCGGATACGCTAGAAGAAGTATCCAAGAAAGCAGGGCACAAAACCCTTGTATCAAGATCTAGTCGTGAAGGATATTTGAGGATAAATAACGAAGTTACGAAAAGTGCCGATCAGGTACGGCTTATTACTACAGATAGACTTTCACAGCTCATCATAGGGGAGACAGTGGTGATACGCTCTCTGCACCGTCAGGATACGCAGGGGCGCAAGGTGCGTCCCTTTCCTATTTTCAATACGCAAGAGACCAACATGCCATATAGGTATGAGTTTTTGTCAGACTACTTGGATACTTCAAAGGATCTAAACGAGATAGCCATCCCATCAGAACACACGGATGTAGCTCTGCCGGCACTACAAGTAGACTACTTATCATTTTTTGTGCACGAGGTTGCAAGACAGAAATATATGCAGGCCAATGGCATAGTTGCGGAGCCTGCAAAGGAAGTAGAAAAATGGCACGATGAACCGGACGATGACATTGAGCATGAGCCAGAACCGCCAGAGCGTCGAGACGGTGTAACAAAAAAGCTCCGAGGGAAGGGAAGCGTATATGATAAAGAATGATTCTGGGCGAAAGAGATGGAGCACATCTGCGTTAATTATAGGTGTGTTTCTTTTTTTAGTCTTTTTTACACAAGGGACAGCCTTTGCATGGCCTTGGAGCCAAAATGCCGGATCGGCGGAGACAGTGGCGTTTTTGCAAAACCATTCACGTTGGCTGGATCAATCAGGGTTGCTTGCATCCATATTTCATAGCATCGCTTGGCTCATTGTCCGAGGACTGTATACACTTTCATCATTTTTAGAGGGGCTGCTAGTGGGTTCGTTGGACTTGCTGGGATGGCTGGATATGTCAGCGATGGATGGCTTGGTCGGTGGGATTGTGCGAGGGTTGGTTGTTGTATTGATGACACTGACATTGGTTTGGATCGGGATTAAGCTTATTGTTTCAAAAAATCCAATCCAAATGAAGTCGGTCGTTGTAAATGTTCTTCTTTCGGCAATTCTGATTATTGGGATGCCTACACTGCTTGGAACATTAACGAACTTAACCTTAACTTTCGTAGGAGATACAGTGTCTGCCGGTGAAGACATAGAAGGAAGCCTGTCGTGGCATATAGTCAGGGACAATACAGCAGACTTGGTATATGTTGCGCATCATGGCTTTGAGCTGATTGCAAACGATAACGCAGGAGCAACACGGAACGCACTGACACCTGAGCAGCTTAACTCTATTGACTTGACAAGTGTCCTGACACCTCGTGACATTGACCGAATGGATAGCGCGGTGCCGGGTGTGGAGCATCTACGATACCATCTAATAGATGATGGGCTAGGCAATCTCCGGGCGGTGCGGTTTGGCGGCGGCGGACTTTTGGGAGCCGTTTTGCCGGACAATGGATATTTTCGGTACCCGATGAACTTCTGGACAATATTCCTAGGACTCATAGGATTGATTGTTGCTCAGATTTTCGCATTGTTTACATTCATAACAGCAATCATTGAGATCGGATTCAAGCGAGTGGTCGGTCTGTTTGTATTTGCAACAGATTTAGAGAGCGGACAACGAACGAAGTTAGTAGTGCAAGATATTTTCAACGCATTTCTTTTAATTGCATTTACGTTCTTAGGATTCCGCCTGTACGGCTTATTTATTGCGTTCCTAGGCGGTGCCACTCGAAATCCATTAATCTATGTGATCGGGATGATTGCTGCTACTTTCGTACTAATAAGAGGTTCCAGTACAATCATGCGATATTTTGGCGTAGAATCCGGTGGTAGCGGCGGACTCTCTCAATTGGTAGGTATGTACGCTGTGTACCGAGCGGTCACAGGATTTGGGCGGCGCGGTTTGAGCAGGCGCAACCCTCGCGATCAAGGGACCGATAACAATAGACAAGAAGATAATGAGGCGGACAATCAGTCAAGCGATATGCCTAGTAATGCTGCGGAATCACCTAACAATCAATTTAGCCGTCAGAATACAGGTCGGAGTGTTGAGACGGCGGCGCAAAGGGTGCCTATGACAGAAGCGCCATTAAGTGGGCATGAGCGCGGACAATCCATTGAAATACCGTTCGCAGATGTAGATTATGGCGGAATATCCTCAGGCAAGCAAGAGACTACACGGCGCGAGAGCAGGAAAGATAAAGCATTTTCTGCTGATCAGGAGCAAGGAAACGCTGTAGACAAAGCACCCCCAAAAGACCAAAGTACAGAGCGGGCTCCCGAGATTCCGCACGGTGATCGCAGGCATGATAAGAGTAATCCACAGAAGCGCGGATCCACTGAAAGCGTGACTGAGCGACCTATTTCTGGGCAAGGTCAAGACACTCATATATCGGAGCCAAAGCCTCTCATGACACCAGAGCCATCAAAAGGCGTGACCCCAACTCCAAGTACCACAGAGTTTCGTGACAATGTGCCGCGTTCAACTCTAGACACCCAACCTCTGGATACCCCATCTGTTGCGGAATATGTTGACAGTATGGGCGCTTCACCACTTCCAGCTAATCGCAGTACCGAGAGTGATATTGTTCACTCTGCATCCAATTATACTGCAAGCAAAGTGCTGGAGGCACCATTGCCGCCGAGACAAGAGACGATGCGTAACACATCGCCTATGCCAAGTGAGCGCCCTGCTGCGCCGCTCACAACGAAGCGGACAAGCAAGCAGGTAATGAGGGAACAAATGGGTGCGACCAAAAGAGAGCCGGATATTACAGAGAAAGACTCACGTCTTTGGAAGCAGCGAGACGCTGACGCGAACGAAACTCCTTGGTGGAGAGTAAGAGATGCAGATAGAGGCGGAAAGGAGTCGTAATATTTTATGAGCGTATATAGAAATCCGAAAAATACAAAACAAGAAGTTAAGCTGTGGTTTGCCCCTCTGATGGATTTTGGGATTGTTGGCGGGTGCGTGTTTTTGGCAATGACACTGAATAACATTCTCATGTTACCGTCTGTTCTTCCGGTCATCTTATATATTCTGTTTGGACTACTGGGGCTGTTTCTCTGTATTCGCCCGGCACAGCACCCGATTGATCGAAAGGCGAAAGTGCTATATCACATTTTGAAGCGGGATCGGAATAGATATCATCCGCTTTAGAGGAAAGGGACATTATGAAAGTAGCAAAGATGAAGCGAGAAAGGGCAAAGGCGAATGGCTGGCCCTTTCTTTCCTTTTTCAAGGGAGAAGATTTGCCTATAGGCGAGATTATACCATACAAACGTATCACAGGGAAAGGGTTTCTGGTGGATCGTAATAATGGGCATCAGGGGATTTTAAAGGTAAAGACATCGGATTTGCAGTCGATCTCTCAAGATGATTTACAGCGGCACATTGATCGGTATACGGATTTACACCGTGTATATGTGGAACCATTTCAAAAAATATCCATGTCCAGCCCAACACAGACGAAAGCACAACAAATCTTTTGGAAACAAAAGGCGGCTTCCTATCAAAAGGCATTGGCGGAGCCAGGGCTGTCTACGTCTGAACGGCAAAGGATCACTACGATGTTGCGCTTGGCAGGAGAAGCTTTTCGGCGCGTTACAGCAGTGGAAAAGGTTTTGCCGGAGCTTGCTTTCTATTTCCTTGTCTATGGGAAGACGGAAAGAGAAGTCGAAAGTAACATGGCAGACATGATCAGGCTAGGCGGTCGAGAGCTGAGTTTGCAGCATGTTTCGGATCCAGTTGAAATAGAGAAAATTCTATTTCAACTGATGAATATGAATACGGAGGTGTGATGGGTGAAAGCAGCCGAAAAGTTAAAGCGTGACGGATATGATATTAGCTTCTTGAAAAGGATTCAGCCTCAGGGCGGAATCTTTTTTACTGAGGGGTATATCCGCTGTGGGGACGGATATCAGGGGTGTCTGTATGTGTACAACTTTGCAGAAGAGGTATACCGATTGTGGCTTGCCAGTCCGATGTGTATGGAGAGCAGTATTGCATCCATGCACTTCTTGACAGTGAACAAGCAGGAAGTGCTACGGAATATAGACCGCTCAATCGCAGAGCTTCGAGATCGAGGAGAAACCGGGCGTACCACGACTGATCGTGATGACGCGCACTATGAGCTGATGAATCTGCGCGAGTTTGCGCAATCAATCACCCAAGGCGGCGAAGTGGTGAAACTGGTGCATCTTCGCATTTTCTTCTATGATTTCTCTAAGGCGGACTTGGAAAAGAAAATGAAGGACGCGCAGGAAGAGCTTCGGAACTTAAATCACAAAGCCGCGATTAATTTGTTCTTACAAAAAGCGGAATGGCAATCGCTCTTCCAGCCTGTTACGGAACACACATCCAGACCGGGTGCCGTTCTTCCGGCAACCTCTCTTGGCGGTGGACTTCCATTTCACTATCAAGCAGTTAAGGATCCGCGCGGCGGCTACTATGGGAGAACGTCCACCGGCGGCGCATTCATATTTGATCCGTTCTATTCCACAAATACCCGCCGCTCTTTTAATGGATTTGTGCTGGGGAAGATGGGTTGCGGAAAATCTACATCCTTAAAAATGATGTGCGAGAACTTAGCAGCCAGAGACTCATTTATTCGCGGATTCGATAAATCCGGTGAGTATAAAAGCCTGGTGCACAGCTTAAATGGCAAGATCATTGATCTTGCAGGCGGAAGCGGTATGATTAACCCCCTAGAGGTTTATGCGACACAGACGGATGCGACTGGAGCCATCGTGGACGAATATGGTTCCTTTATGAAGCATGTTGATAAAGTATCAAATATGATGCGCTTTCTCAATCCGGATCTGCCAAAGAGCGCCCTGGACGACTTTAAGCGCTTACTTAGACAATTTTATATCAACTTTGGTATCCTGCCAAAAGACTATATAGAGGATCCCAAAAGGGTTAGAGTTACAGGACTCGCACCGACTGCCTACCCAACACTCAGCCAGTTTAGAGCATGGCTGCAAACCTATCGGTATGAAAACGCGACTGTGGAGCGTATCCGAATACTAGAGAAAATTCAGGCTACAGTAGGCGAAATGGTAGATCAGTATGGACCATTGTTTGACGGATATACAAGCATTCCCAATATTGACAGTGAGCAGATCGTTTTCTTTGACATTGACGGCATATCTCAACTGGATAAAGAAGTCTTCAATTGCCAACTTTACACTGCGCTTACATTGATCTGGAACCATGCGCTGAAAAATGGTAGGCGAATGAAGCAATTGATAGATGAACAGGGTGCGGCAGCATATCCGAACATCAAGTATTTTATGGTGCTCATAGACGAGTGCCACAACATTATTAATGCAGAGAATGACTTCGCTGTTGGCTATGTGACATCTTTCCAGCGCGAGATGCGGAAAATGGCGGCGGGTGTATGGTTTGCCACGCAATCTCCTAATGAAATGCTGCCGGAGACGGCGAGCGATCAGACTGTTGCGAAGATGAAGACAGTATTTGAACTCACACAGTACAAAGTATTTTTCAGCTTAGATAATTCCGTTTTAGGACGGATGCGTGAGGTGCTTGGCGGGTCGTTGACTGAGACGGATTACCAGATGCTGCCGGAGCTTCCGATGGGAAGAGCCATTGTCCAAATGACCGCCAGCGAGTCGTGTATCGTGCAGTTTGAGCCGGATGAAGCGCAATTGGCGCGATTCAAGGGAGGACAGTAATGGGAGAAAAAATTAACTTGCAAAATTGTATTGAACATCAAAGGGATTTAGGCTTTCATCCAAAGTTTTGGGAAAAGCCAGAAAGCGAAATACGAGAGGCTTTGGAGCGGAAATTTGAACAATCTGTGGCAAGAGTGCAGGAGCTGAGCAGTTTAGGAGCTTTGAATATACATGAGCGTGGGCTACTGGAATCGTCACGTACCTTTTTGCGTATTGCGCAATATGGTAACGAGATGCCTGATAGCGATATGGAGAGATGGCAGAGAGAGGAAGCTTTTGAAATAGAGATAGGAATGGAGATGTGATAGTGCATGACCTACAAAACACATCTGCTGACCTCGCTGGTTGTGGCGTTGCCGGTCATGGCTGCAACAGATACACTCGCGGTTGGAAATATCGCTGCACTGTCACTTGGAGCAATCTTGCCGGACATAGATGAACCCGGCTCTTGGATCGGGCGGCGCACGCGGGGAATATCTGACCTAATGAAGCGGATTTTTGGACATAGAGGACTGACGCATTCCTTGATCGCGGTAGGAGTCGTTACATTGCTCATGCTATCCCTGACGGTATTTCTTTCTCTTCCTCTAGCTGTAGTGATTGCTTTTGTGACAGGCTACTTTTTACACATATTTGAGGACAGCTTCAGCAAGTCCGGGGTGGCATGGTTGTTACCATTCAAGCCCCGGAAATTCCAATCTGGATTTGGTAAAGTGTACTACACCACCGGCGGACTGATGGAGTGGATCTTCTTTGGGTGCATGGTGATCGCACTTGCTCTTTTAGTGAGGCGACTGGATTTGAGTATGCTACTTACAGAAATACGATCCCTGCCGGGGAATTTGTTTCGTGAAATCAGCCGTACATTTGAACCGGGGCTATAAAATTGAACAATCCACAAAGCATCTACAAAAATGTAGGTGCCTTTTTTATTGGAGGTGAGCGATTGCTAAAAACAGCGGCGAAGCGAAAGATCATGAAGGTTTTAATGCCATACATAATACCAGTAGCACTAATTTTGATAGGGCTATTCTTTCTGCTGGTTCTCGTTGTGGGTATGCTCGCAGGCAACGATCAATCATCGCAGCAGATAGGAGATGGTACTGTTGTGAACGTCAACCTGTCAGAGACCACTTTACAGTGGCTGGATATTGTTATTCGGGAATGCAATGAGCAGGGTGTCCCGGAGCTTGTCCCTTGGGTTATGGCTATTATTGAGGTGGAATCTAGGGGCTTAGTGCCAGATGTCATGCAAAGCTCGGAGTCACTGGGCTTACCGCCCAACACTTTGAATGCAGAGCAGTCCATCCGGCAAGGCGTGGCATATTTGCGATCGGCGATACTCCTAGCTCAAAGCTTGGGCATAGATGACATTTGGGCGAGCATCCAGAGTTACAATTTTGGACACAGCTATTTGCGGTGGCTTGCAAACCAAGGCAGAACGCACTCCACAGACGCGGCGTACATCTTTTCCAGAGATGTTGTCGCTCCCAGCTTAGGGAACACAACAGGTCGAACATATCCCTATATAAATGCTGTCTCTGTGGCAGATGGTCGGACGTACTTATTCTGGAATGGCGGAAATTTCCACTATTCAGCCTTAGTCGGTCAGTTTGTGGTGCAGGGCGGCGGCTCCGGATACTTTATATGGCCGACTCCGGGATATACAAGAGTATCCTCACCATTTGGACCGCGCCCAAGTCCGGGCGGTATCGGATCCACCAACCATGGCGGCATCGATATCGCAGCTCCAATGGGTGCGCGGATTGTAGCGTCAGCCAGTGGAACTGTGACTGCTTCCGGCTGGAACGGTGGATTTGGCAATATGATCATAATCGACCATGGGGACGGCTATAGGACGCTCTATGCGCATAACAGCCAGAATCATGTCACAGTTGGACAACATGTTACACAAGGGCAGGTGATTGGTCTGGTCGGCAGCACAGGCAACTCAACTGGACCGCATCTCCACTTTGAGATCCATCGCAACGGTGTTCGAGTGGATCCATTGATATATGTTAGTCCATAAAGTAAGCTTGTCATAAGCTCGCGGATAATGTATAATTAATGATAGGAATTGCCACTTAGGCGGCTCGGTCAACTCCCTATGAAGGGAGGTGACGCGATGGTTACATACTCAGAGCTATTCCAGCTCGGTTTGTTGCTAGTAGCTGTTATCACCTTGTGCCTTTCGCACAAGCGTAAATAACACGAACTCGCCTTGCTAACGCTAGGCGAGTTCGTGTCCTCAAACAAAGGGCCGTGCCGCCCAGTCAAAAGCGGCAATTCCTTTTATAAATTTAGTATAGCATACTGATAGCAATAAGTCAATGTGCCGCCTACGATATAGTCATAGGCGGTTTTGTCATGCGCAAAATCATAAATAGGAGAGAACGAAATGAAGCAGAAACTAATTTATCCAGCAGTAATCCTACTGATTATATCAGTCGTTATTAATGTAGTGGTAATCCATGAGTATCTTCAACAAGAAGGACAGATTGCCGAAGAGCAAGCGGCACGGCTCGAATATGAGCTAAGTGCGATGGAGCGAGAAATTACCCGCTTGGAAGGTGAATTATCCGCTCTGGAATCGTATCAACCAGCAAGTCAGGAACATATATCCCATACAGCTTTAGAGCGGCAAGAGCAATACCGTGAGACAGCAGAGCAGTTCTTAGAAGCATATCTGACCTATTCATCATCGGATTTGCAGAGGCGCTATGAACGATTGAGCGAGATAGCTGGCGGGAATCTGCTCGCGCTATTGACCCCGACAAGCATAGATTTTGAGGACGTTGGGATCCCGGTAGGCGATGCCGGTTTTTCATCAAGGCTATACCACAGTCATCTCTATTTCCGCATGAATGAGCATCTAGCTCGTGCTTACATAGTGGCGGATGTTCACTATGTAATGACGGACGAATTTGGGACAACGGAACTTGACATGCTATATCTGCTCACACTAGAACGAGACAGCGCAGGTGAAATCCGGGTGATGGACTTTATACCATATAGCATGAGACTGGGAGGCACCCGATGATCAAACAGAAAAAAGAGCGCGATGGAGATTATCTGGAAAAAAGATATCTCATGATACTAGGAGGCTTTGTTTTAGTGCTCCTCGTCATACTTCTATTAGGGGGCTTTATGGGGCAGAATTTCAACTTTGCAGATGCAGGGCTTGATCAATTTCAGCCGATGGGTGGAAACCTCCATGTTGCTATGGTGCGCCGTGAATACAATCCTGAACAGGAACTTATGAGACTGGATTTTTTGCTTGAGGATGCCATGTCTACCACGCGCCTGTCTAACCTAGAGTTTGAGACAGAGGTTAGATACATCTCCGGAACTCGTCCGCTAAGCATCGAGACCATACAAGTAAACGATCACTTTGTGGTGATGTACATAGAAAATCTCCCACAGAATTTCGGGGTTTTATCTGTAACGCTTACCCCGCATCTGATTCATCCGGAGCTGCATGGTAGCTTCAACTTGAGTGGAGCAGGCATACGAATGTATGTCAATGAAGCGGATGAATTACTTAATCTTGGTCTGATGCGAAGTGCTGATGTTGACCATCAGCGGGATCACATCAGCGTTGAAAAGCGCTTTTTGAGGGCAGAGATTTCAGAAAAAGAAGAAGCAATTTACCAGCATGAATTCTCTATATCATTCCTCCAAGATGCGATTGATCGGCTTCAATCCGAGATGCAATACATGACTCGGAGCGAGCAAGAGATTGCCTATCAGACGATCACAGGACATGAAGCTTCCATTGCGAACCATGAGCGCAACATCTCAGATTTGAGCAGCGAAGTTGAGGAACTGCAAGAAAGAATTGTGCTGCTGGAGCAACGGAAACAAGGGATTTAGAGGGTTAAGGGAGTGGTTCAAAAATGACACACAAAGGCTTTTTCGGCACAGAGATGGCACATGCTGGCATAAAGTTGGCACAAAAGCCCTCGAAAATGCCGAAAAATGATAGCACTGCCGTGATGTTTTTGTGCCAGCCCTTCGCCCTTGGAAATCAACAGGCACCGCCTGTTTAGCACTCCTCCGAAAGTGGGGAGTGATATCAGATTTCCCTTATGCTCCTTCAAAACAAGTAAAAATGTGTCTCAAGTTGAGCCGAAAGAGAGGGGGCAGCGGAGTCCGATGGATGTACTAATTCGCGGAGTCAAGCGTGTACACATTGCAGAGATTGACCGAAAGGCAGCGGTGCTGTCTGACAAACTAGGACGGAAATTCAGCAGAAATGAATACCTGCTCATGTTGATTGAGCAAGATCATGACTTGCGGCTTTTACAGCTAAAAGAGGACAAGTTTGATCGAGCGGTGGAGAATTTGACCGCGACGCTAGACCGCCAAGACAGTACGCTGCGAGAGCTGATAAAAATCATTTTGGAAGAGAGAGGGTAGTGCTAAAAATGAAACAAGTTCGACTGCGGTTTGAGCAAGAGTATGTAGATATCCTTGATGGGCTGATGGGAGACAACGAAGGGATCAGTTCCTATGCAGATGCAATCAAGTACGCACTGCGTCAGCTGGGCACTGCGGACGATGTAGAAAAATTCGCTGTAAAGGTAAATGCCATGAGCAAGGATATTGCTACTCTATTGGAACTAACAGCGGGTGGTTTCGCCGACGCAGACATCAAGCACCTGCCGGAGAGAGGCGGCGAGGAACTTATCCAGCAAGCCACAGAGCGTGTAGATCGCAAGATTCGCCGCGCCCAAAATATGCAAACAACAGGGGGTCGAAGATGGCGCACATAATCTTGAACTCAAAATTCAAAGCCCCCGGAGCAAATTACGCCGAATTCTTATCGTACACACACCGGGAAGAAGCGTTCGCGAAGCACGAAGCAGAGGCACCAGTAAAAGATCAGGGGTTTGAGGGATTTATGGACTACACCTTTCGCCTGGGAGCGAATCGTCACAAGTCTCTAAATCGAGAGGGTGAGGCGAAGAGTATCTTGAAGACCGAAACCATGCTGCCCTCATTTTCAATCAATCAAAAAGCGCTGAGCCAGGGCGATATAAAAGAGGTCAAACAGATCTACCGCAAGGCGGAGGAGAATGGATCTGTCTTATGGCAGGATGTTGTCAGCTTTGAAAACAAGTGGCTTGAAGCGGAGGGCATCTACAATCGCACAACAGGCCAGTTGGATATGGAGCGCTTATACCAAGCCAGCAAAAAAATGATGGACAGGTTCTTTGCTGACGAAAATATCCATGCGGGGTTCTGGACAGCACAGATACATTTTAATACGGACAATTTGCACATACACTTCTCTAGTGTTGAGCATTCCAACACTAGAAAGGTACAAGTAGGAAAAAATGGAACGCTAGAGCCAAGAGGGAAGCGTAAGCAAACTACCATCGACAGGATGAAGGCAGATTTCGCGAAACCCCTGGTTGATCGGACAGCTCAGTTGAGCCGGATATCTGATCTTCGGAATTATCTTTATCAAGATGTCAAAGGCAGGTACGCCGATAGAAAAGCGGATCTCCAGCTTGTGCGGGAATTATATGGTGAGCTTCCCGCTGATCGGAGAGAGTGGGTATATAAGCGGCTTCCTCCAAAAACGCAACGGAAGCTAGATAAGCTGACTGACAAGCTGATGCGTGGTAAACCGGAGTTTGCGGCGTACATGGCAAGTGTAAAAGAGGAGAGTTCTTTCCGGCAAAAGCTCTATGGTGAGTCGAAGCAGGGGAGAAGAGACTATGAGCGGAATCAAAAGGCGGATTTATATAAGCGCCTGGGCAACTCGGTTTTGAAAGAGTTGAAAAAAGAGAAATTTGATGCAAAGGATCCGTCTCTGGCGGTACATCGACCGGGTACGCAGCGGAAAAAGCAGGCACCAATTATACGCAGGGGCACACTCAATCGGATTGAGCGTGCCCTTTCTGATGATTTCGACAAGTGGAAAGCAGAGCGAGATTATGAGCGAACACAAGAGCGGATCGCTTGGGAACAGCAACGAGGCGGCGCAGGTTAGAGATATATTTTGAAGTGGAGGATTACTCATGTTAGAAGATGTTAAATCAGAGTACCACTACGGCAGCGAGGCAGATCTGTACACATTTTATCGCTTGCCCAAAGCTCTATTCTCTATCGAACGCTACAAGAGATTATCCGATGGGGCAAAGCTTTTGTATGGTCTCATGCTCGACCGCATGGGTCTATCCATTAAAAACGGCTGGCTAGACAAAGAAAAACGTGTCTATATCTTTTTTACTTTAGAGGATGCGCAAGAGTTTCTAGGATGCGGATTAAATAAAGCTGTCAAATTGTTTGCAGAGTTGAAGGAAGTCGAGCTGATCCAACAGCAGAAACAGGGCATGGGTCGTCCGGCGATCATCTACGTTATGAAGTTTATCACTGAGTCAAAGGTAGAATCAGCGTCCGAAGTGGAGGCAGAGTCAGATAGCAAAAGTCATGACTTTTCAAAAGCAAAGGTCTTGACCTTTGAAAATCAAAAGTCAAGACTTTTGAAAAGTAAAGGTGATGACCTTTCAAAAACAAAGTGTAATAATACTGATCTTAATAATACTGAGAAGAATGAAACTGAATCTAGTGATACTGATTCTATCAATCCCTCTGTCTCTCCCTTCGGTGATGAGATGGAGGGATTGGATTTTGACCAAGATTGGTTTTATGAGCGCATTGAGTATGACAGGCTGCGCGAGGAGTGCAAGGATCAAGAACGGCTTGATGAGCTTGTCAGTTTGTTAGCTGATGTCCTCCAAAGCAAAAAGCCCACTCAATGGGTGAACGGCGAAGCGCGGCCTATAAAGGCTGTGCAGGGGCAGTTGATGAAAGTGGGCCCGGAACACATCCTGTATGTCTTAGACTGCATGGCGGAGAGTACCGTTTCCGTGAAAAATATGAGGAGCTACCTGCTCACAGCTTTGTACAATGCACCGCTGACAGCAGGGCACAGTGTGGCAAACAGGATGCAGCATGATTTATATGGGCTAGGCTCGGAGGCTGGGGATGGCTAAAGTTGGACTAATAGACCTTGACAGTCACAATTTCCCCAGCTTGCCCCTGATGAAGCTATCCGCCTACCACAAGAGTCAGGGTGATACCGTAGAGCCGTGGTTTGGCCTTGAGCGGTATGACAGAGTTTACATGAGCAAAATCTTTACTGCATCGCCGGATATTGAGTCGGTGATCATGGCTGACGAAATTATCAAAGGTGGAACCGGGTACGGTGTGAATAGTCTGCTCCCCGCAGAAGTGGAGCAGATCTATCCAGACTATGATCTGTACCCTAGATACAAAGCTGCTTATGGGTTCCTCACAAGAGGATGTCCGAGAGGCTGCCAATTCTGCATCGTGAGTAATAAAGAGGGGCGTGATTCGCGGCAGGTAGCAGATCTGAATGAGTTCTGGCGCGGACAGCGGGAGGTCAAGCTGCTTGATCCGAATTTACTTGCCTGTGCGGATCATGAGAGCCTGCTACAGCAACTTATTAGCAGCGGCGCAAAGGTAGACTTTACGCAAGGTTTAGATATCCGGCTCACTACGGCAGATAACGTAGCTCTCTTGAGACAGGTCAAAGTTAAGCAAATTCACTTTTCTTGGGACAATCCGCAAGAAGACCTGACAGAGGCATTCCGGCAGTTTAAAGTTCTCTCAGGGATAGAGGACTATAGGAAATTGGGCGTGTATGTGTTGACGAATTTCAACAGCACACACGAAGAAGACCTGCAACGCATATACGCCATCCGAGATCTGGGCTACAGCCCCTATGTGATGATCTACGACAAAGCCAATGCACCGAGACAGACACGCCTGCTCCAACGGTGGGTGAATAATCGGAGACTGTTTGCCTCTGTGCAAAAGTTTGAGGAGTATGACCATAGTAAGGGCTGATGATTTTAGCAGTGACACCGCTTTGTCGGTGTTTTATTTTTTAGCAAGGATGTGATTCAACTATGAGCAAGAGGCACGACAATTCGAGTAGAGCACCGCCCCGGCGCTCTTTGCACGAGCAGAACAATCAAAAAACAAATTATATGGAGGTTTTTCAATGAGAACAAAAAGGACAAAGCAAATACTAAGTATGCTACTGATTCTTGGTATGCTACTAACCCTGCTGCCAGTGGCGGCATTTGCACAAGAGAGTGAACTAATTTCGCCGCTGAACGCCACTGTAGTAACAACAGAGGCACAACTGCGTTCCGCAGTTGAGGCAGCACCGACTGATGGAACTTTGACAACGATACAAGTGGGAGCCGATATACAATTAACAGACACGGATATTACCATTTTTCCCGGTAGAAATATTCTGTTGACAAGTCAAGGTACTCGTAGAACAATTACCGCTCCTCAAAATCATCGTCATTTCTTTCTCCAAGGTTCTGAATTGACACTCAATAATATAATACTTGATGGTGGTATGACATCGGCAGAAGGCGTGCCAAGAGGGGGTATTTATGTTCAAAATCATCCTACACTCGGTACCGATGGGCACTTAACGATTCAAAGTGGCACAATTATTCAAAGAAATGGATTTGGAACAGTACCTGAAAGTGTTTCGCGCTGGGCAGTTCGCGGAGGAAGCGGAACTACAATTATTATGGAAAATGGTGAAATATCTTCTAATTTTGGTCCAGTAGGTATTGCTGGCGGGACGTTCACCATGGATGGTGGTGTGATTCGTAATAATACGAATCATATTGGCGGCGGAGCAGTTCGCCTGAATCAAGGTGGTGGACCGGCAACATTTATCATGAATGGTGGAACTATTTACGGCAACACTGCTCCTGATGGTGGCGCACTTTGGGGACAAGCACAACATACTTTTGATTTAAGGAACGGAACAATCAGGGACAATACAGCAATAGGAAATGGCGGAGCTATTTATGTACAACAAATGCAGACGGTAGCTACCTTGCCTGCGAATTTATATCCTAATTTAATGATCTCCAATACAGTCCAATTCAGCGGCAACACAGCGGTTGCGCCGTCAGTACCGCCGACTAATCCTGAAATTCTGCCGCATATCCAACCTGCACCGCGCATGACTTCGGTTGGTGCAAACTCATGGCTACTTAACAACTATGATATTGCTTATAGGCTCCATCGTACAGTTACGTTCAATCTAAATGGTGGTACCAGTGCAGCAATTCCCGCACAAAACATACCAGATGGTACGCTTGCGACCCAGCCGACCGACCCAAGTCGTCCTAATCACAGTTTCCGTGCTTGGACAACAGACCAAGCAGGTGCAAATACGTGGAACTTCAGCACCAACGTCACAGCAGATACAACGCTGTTTGCCCAGTGGACAGCAGACACTGTCTATCACACAGTCACATTCAATCTAGCTGGCGGCACAGGTGCTTTCCCGAATCAAACGGTAGAGAGTGGTCAAACAGCAACAGCACCAACGACCACCCCGACAAGAGAAGGTTGGAGGTTTACCGGCTGGAGTTTCGACTTTTCAACACCGATCACCCAGAGTACAACAGTGACGGCACAGTGGGAACAAAATCAACACACTGTAAGCTTTAACCTGAATGACGGTTCAGACAACACACTACCTGCCGAGCAAGTGCTACATGGTGACAGAGTTTCTGTGCCAACAGCCCCGACACGCGAGGGCTATCATTTTGCCTATTGGACTACAGACCGTGCGGGAGCAAATCGCCATAACTTTGATACGCCAATCACTGCTGCACTCAATCTATATGCGCAGTGGAGCAAATCTGCCCCTGATATGGTAGTGGTAAGCTTTTTGCGTAATGATGGTACAGAGACTGTCCATGCGACTGTTCGTGTAGAAAGAGGCGACACGGTTTCGGCACCAAGCGATCCAATACGTGACGGATATGCATTCCTTGGATGGACCTTAGATGCTGAAGGTGAATATGACTTCGACTTTGAGACAGAAATTGAAGCCGATTTGTATCTCTATGCGCAGTGGGAACACAATGCACTGACTGTAACATTCTTGATGAACGATGGCACCGATGAGATGCATGATGTGAAAACAGTTTCATTTGGTGATATGGTCAGTGAGCCGGAAGCCCCGATCTGGGATGCGTACACTTTTGCACATTGGACACTTGATGAAGCTGGCGAGGACAGATTTGACTTTGAAACTGAAATTGAAGCTGATCTGTACCTATATGCACAGTGGATGCACAACCCTATTACTGTAACGTTCCTAATGAATGATGGAACTGACGCGGTTCACGATACGATTATAATAGAGCGCGGTAGTGCCGTGAGCGAACCAGATGACCCGACACGTGACGGATACACATTCACCGCTTGGGCGACTGATGCAAGAGGGACGCATGTATACGATTTTGCAACCATTGTGAATGCTGATGCGCGTCTGTATGCGCAGTGGGAGAAAGATGTTGAGCCGCCAACGATTGTATATAATCATGCTTTTCTGGTCGGCTTCCCGGACAACACGATTCGTCCAAGCCTGAACATTACAAGGGCAGAAGTAGCGACTATTTTCTTCCGGCTCCTAGATAATGAATTCCGGACGCAGAACTGGTCACAAGAAAATGTGTTCGAGGACGTAACAAGTGATAATTGGTTCAACAACGCGATTTCAACACTGGCGAGTGTGGATATGCTATATCGCTATGAAGACGACAGCGAGTTTCGTCCCAATGAACCTGCTACTCGTGCAGAGTTCGTAGCGATGGCGGCACAGTTTGTTTCCGATGAAGATATCCCAGTGGAAGATCATTCGATTCAGTTGTTCGGTGACGCAGAGCGCCACTGGGCGGAAGAATATATCCGCGTGTTGCAGCTTCTCGGCTGGGTGCAGGGTGACGGTACCGGGAACTTCCGGCCAGATGATCAGATCACACGTGCGGAAGTTGCCGCCGCGATCAATCGGATGTTTGAGCGACAGCATCAGCTTTGCGAGGACGATTGTGAGGATAACTGTGCAGTCGAACGTATGAGAGCAGCACAGGGCACGATGCGTGAGTGGTCTGACAATGCGGATCCGGACTCATGGTACTTCTTGTATTTGCAAGAGGCTACACATTCAACTCGTGCCGAGCGTTCGGAGTGTGGCGAATTTATTGTGTGGTTAGAAATTAGACCCCACGTGAATTGGCGTGTTTTGGAGCTTCCAACATCCCGACCAAGCGACCTTCGCTTAGCCCAATAGAACAATAACTGCGTAAATGCCTCCAGCATCAACATGATTGGTGCTGGAGGCATTTTTTGCGTTTTCCATAAATTTGCAAAGGAGCGAGTGTGACTATGAAAAAAATGTACAACATCCAAGAAATGATAGACCTCCCGATGAAAGAAGTTCTGGCAGACTATGGCATCCAAGTCAACGCAAGGGGGATGTTCAAGCTGCGAGACGAGCGAACTGCTTCTGCAAAATACTACGAAAAGACGAATACCTTTTATGATTTCGGCGGCGGTATCGGCGGGAATAATATCAATTTGATTCAAGCGTTGCGACAATGCAGCAAAGATACAGCGAAAGAGATTCTTGGAGAAGATTTTGGCTTATCTCTTTACGGTGGTGATGTTGAAAATCTTAGCAATTCACAATATGAGCGCATAGGCTTGTACGGTGGAAAGGCAAGCATGAACTGGGACTTTGACTTAGATCGCCCTATGGAAGAAGTGTGGGCACTCTCAACGCGCCTGGGGAGCATGACTATGAATCAGCTGCGGAAAGATCAGCCAGAGCGGTATGCTACAATCATCCGGGCGCGCGCAATACCTTTTATGGGCGAACAGAGAGACCTTTATCTTGATGGTCTGCGCCAAACGTTGATTGAACAAGATCCTATCATGTTGCAGGTGCGCGGGAATCAGGCGGAGGAAGCGTATGGAGACTACTCCACAGCTTATGGTGTCCTAGTGCGTAGTGTAAAAGGGATAAATATTGATGTGCGTCATCTGCGCCCAGACTATGGACAAGATCTCGCGCGACTTAAAGCGGAGCAGCAACAGACGTATGAGGAAGAACAGCCTTTTTCAGAATATAGCGTAATTGACATTGAATAGTGTGCAGGTTCCCCTTTAGACAGGTTCAATTTGAACTTGTCTAAAGGGGAATTTTTTGTTTTCAGAGAACTATACTTCAAAAATAACGAATGTTGTAATTATATTGCAACATTCGGATAATTTCATCAAATCGTGATAAATTATGTGCAAAGGAGCATAAATATGGCGATTCGAATTTTACTATCTACACGCCTTGGCGAACGGCGCTGGACACAAGCAGATCTTGCACGCGCAACCGGGATCCGTCCTGGCACTATCGGCGAACTTTACCATGAAATGACAGATCGCATCAATCTAGAGCACCTAGACCTGATATGCGAGGCTTTAGAGTGTAATTTGTCAGATATTTTAGTGCGTGAAGAGAATTGAGAGTCGGTTGCGCACCAAAAAACAAACGAGAAAACAGGCCATCCACGATAGCTTCTCGCCAGCGGTAGTCTAACTCAAGATAATAGCAAAAAAACTAAGTGCAGCCAATGCTTTAGACACAGCTCACATCTCGGCAGCTTAGTTAAGAATAGATAAAATCTCTCACATTAGTCAATGTTGGCTAGTG
>Ga0131853_10000817_pt1 | contig 55985 bp, 36 predicted proteins | sample TergutLab28metaG_FD_92764 | JGI IMG/M metagenome (GOLD analysis project Ga0131853, IMG submission 92764) | Labiotermes labralis P1 segment gut microbial communities from Petit-Saut dam, French Guiana - Lab288 P1 (version 2) (version 2) | ecosystem: Host-associated > Arthropoda: Insects >...
ATATAAAAATTCATAGAAATTCATGGGGTAAAGGGTTAAAAACTCCACCTTGCCAACAGGGAAAGAAGTTCCTCTTTTCATGGCAACACCAAGCAAAGAACCTGCTGAAACAATATGATATTCCGGCGCGTCTTCATGAAAATATTTGAGGCTTGTAACAGCATTACCGCATTCCTGAATTTCGTCAAATATAATAAGAGTTTCGTGCGGCTTAATTGCTTTTCCGCGAGCAAGCCCCAAGTCTTTAATAATTCTTTTTGAGTCCAGGTCTTGCTGAAAAAACTCTTTGAGTTTAGCGTTCTTGTCAAAACGATAATGGACATAGTCGGTATAATATCGTTTTGCAAATTCTACTGCCAAAAAGGTCTTACCGCATTGCCTTACTCCCTGTATGACAAGAGGTTTTTTTTGGGGATTATCTTTCCAGGCTATTAAATCCTGCATTAATACTCTTTCCATGGTATATATCCTACTTCAGCTATTATAACATTATTATAAATATTGTCAATAATTAGCAAAATTACACTATAAATTTGTGTTTTTTTCAGCAAAATTATACTTTATTTGCGTTTTTTTATGAAGGTGTAGCGCAGGAGGGTCTTGATGCGCTGGTTTCGGAGCGAAGAGGAGTGGAAGACCGCAGCAGCAGGTTAAGAGAAGATTTTTTGGATCTTTTTTGATTAGAAATACCCATACTGTTTTCTTGACCAACTTGACCAAGTAAAATATGATAAAATTATGAAGACACTACAATCAGCAAAAGCTCACTTTTCCTCTGTATTAAAAGATGTAGAAGCTGGAAATGAAATTGCCATCACATATGGCAAAAAGAAGCAGACTATTGCTGTTATAGTTCCCTATGAAAATATGAATCAAAGAACTGCTTTAGTACATTTAAAAAGTAGACTGGATTGCTTCCACCTGTTTTCGCAGGTGTCGCAATAACATTGGGGCTGGCAATGACTAATGTCAACGTGAGTAGACGCATACTGGCTCTTTCCATACTCTGCCTGTTTATAACCTTTATCAGTTGCAGGTCTGCTGCAAGTAATGAAAGAGATATAATCACTATTAATGGAAACACACTTAATATTGAAATCGCAGAAACAGAAGAACAAAGAAGAGTAGGGCTTATGCATAGAAAAAGCCTGGATAGAAATAGCGGAATGCTTTTTGTTTTTGAAAGCGACAGGATACTCTCTTTTTGGATGAAAAATACCTATATCCCCCTTTCCATAGCATTTATAAGCTCTGATGGCACTATAAGAGAGATAAGAGATATGACCCCTCTTTCTCGTGAGTCTGTAGTTTCAAGAAATCATGTGCGGTATGCGCTTGAAGTCAACCAGGGTTATTTTGAAGAGAAAAATATTACAGTTGGAGACAGGGTAATTCTCCCTGAAAGATTCAGGAGATAAATCATTTGTCAAGTTCCGGAAAAAGTTCCAGGACAGGTTTTTCTTCTGGTGTATCTGGCTGGTTTACAAGTATTTCAACTTTTCTTTCCATTTTATCAAGTTCTTTTTGAAGGGTTTTTGCTATTTTGATTCCCTCTTCAAACATCTGCATTGATTTATCGATAGGAAGTCCTTCATCTTTCATCTCTTCACTTATTGTTTCAAGCCTGTTCAGCTTTTCTTCAAAACTTTTCATATGTGCTCCTTTTATACCATCAAGCTTTAGCCTACAGCCGGAAAGCGCGACTTATGTCATCTTATCGCATTCATTGTTATGGTTCTTTTTAGACATAACCTTAGCAATAAGGGTATCATTTAAAAACCTTAAAGAAATATCTTTTCCTTCTTTTGTTTCAAACGCGGACTTTATTTGCTTTCCATTTACGTTATCAAAAACAGCAGCATACCCTTTTTTTAGTATTTCGACTGGAGAAGCTGCATTTATGTTACTTATCAAAAGGTCCAGGTTCAGTTTTGTTAGTTTAAGTTTATTATTTATAATTTTTTGAATATCATACCTGACATCATCAAGCCATTGCGAAAACTGGTTTAAATTCTTTCTTAAGACCCTTTCAAGTTCCTGAGGCGATACGTTATCCAGTCTCAAAGAAAGCATTTCAAGTTTGCGGTCTATGGAATTCTTTAATGAATCGCTTAGCTCTGTAATTTCTTCCTCTATCCGGGATGATTCCATAGACACTATTTCTGCAGCAGCCGAAGGGGTAGGGGCTCTTAAATCCGCGGCAAAATCCGACAACGATACATCAACCTCATGACCAACTGCGGATATAACAGGAATTTCCGAATCATATATTGCTCTGACAACCTCTTCGGAAGAAAATGGCAAAAGATCTTCAAGCGAACCGCCGCCCCTGCCAACAATAATAACATCCCCAAAATTAAACATATTTGCGCGCCTTATTTGAGCAGCAATCATTGAAGCAGCCTCATTTCCCTGCACTAAAGCAGGAAGTATAGTGATGTTGATTTTGTTATTTCTTCTTTTTAAAACTTTTAAAATATCTTTTATTGCAGCGCCAGTAGAGGAGGTTACTACAGCTATTTTTCTTGGCATCAAAGGGAGTTTTTTCTTCCGGCTCTCGTCAAAAAGCCCTTCTGCAGCAAGCCTTTTTTTCCTTTTTTCAAGCTCTGCAAGGATTTCTCCTTCCCCTGCTTTTTCTATTGTATTGCATATTATCTGATAGCTTCCCCTTTGCGGATAAACAGACACATCGCCTGTAACCCTGACAAGCTGACCATCAGAAGGGGTAAATGTAATATTTTTCGCAGCATTTTTAAAAAAAACAGCAGAGATAACAGCATTTCCATCTTTAAGGCTAAAGTAGTAGTGTCCAGAACTTGCAGCTTTAAAATTTGAAATTTCCCCTTCTACCTGGATCGAATAAAATTGCGACTCCAGCGTCTCTTTTATAAGGGCCGTAAGTTCTGATACTTTTAGATATCTGTTTTTTGAATCCGACATATTTATGCGATTGTCTCAAGTTTGCAGATATGTATTGATTTTCGCATTAACAATGGATTTGTCAAATGGTTTGGCGATGAAATCCACAGCGCCGAGTGACAGCCCTTTTTCCTCATTCTTGGCATCAGTCAATCCAGTTATAAAAATAACAGGAATATTTTTTGTGGACTCGGATTCTTTCAGCTTGACAATAACATCAAACCCGCTAATATCCGGCATAATTATATCAAGCAGAATAAGGTCTGGTATGTGCTTTTTTGCTGCTTCTATCGCCGAAGCGCCGTCTATCGCTACGATGATATCATATTGCGGCTTTAAAAAATGCGCCAACGCCATAATATTCATTTTCTCATCATCAACTATAAGTATTCTTTTATTACAGCTCATGCTTGTTCTCCATTTGCTTCTTCCTCAGCAATACGCTGCTTGATAACAGCAAGCGTCTCCTGAGCTTGCTTGAACTTAAAGTTCTCCACTTGCTCTACCAATTGCTCTGTTCCTGGAATCATACTCAAATCCTTCACAAGATTCAAGCTGTCGAAGTTATCAGTTTCAAGGAGCGAGTCAAGGGTTTCAAGGAGCTTAAGGGCATTTTTCGTATCAAAGGATCCATTCGCAGCAGGTTTGTGAACTTTACCCACGTGATTATTCATTAAAGGTGTAAGTTCCTCTAACGCTAAGTTCAACACACTTTCGAGCTCGCTTATTTGCTCATTCAAAAACTGGACTTTACCTGTGGAAAGAGAGGCTTCAACTGTCTGAGCAGTCTGCGAAAGCTTAGTCATGCCAACTATCCCTGCAACACTTTTAAGCGTATGCGCCAATCTATGCGCGAGTTTTACATTTCCTGTCTCCAGTGCATGGTTTATATCTTTGATGGTAGTTTGATTGCCTTTTACAAAGGTTGTTATCAACTCCATGCGTTGCTCTTCCTCTTCAAGGTCATACTCAGTGTCTTTTTTTATAGACAACATACTGACAGGTTTTAAAAACTTGAGCAAGCAAGACCATAAGTCATGCGCTACAAAGGGCTTTGGCAAGCACTCGCGCATACCAGACTCAATATACGTTTCTCTGTCAGTAGCCATAATGTTTGCAGTCAAAGCAACGATTGGTGTATTGCTACCTATTTCTATAAGCTTTTTTGCTGCCTCGAGTCCATCCATTTCCGGCATATGGATATCCATGAATATCAGATCAAAAGGTTTTTCTCCATTTTCGAGCCGGCTTTTTACATAATCTACGCCGATACTGCCATTCCCGGCAATAACAGTTTTTAACCCTACCTTGGAGAGGTGGTCGCTTATGACCAACTGATTAAGGGCATTGTCCTCACAAACCAGAATCTCTCCGTCAAAAATGGGTTTTTCATCAGTGTTTATCGCAGTGACTATAAGAGGGTGGTTTGCGTCTTTGGCTATTGTTTCGAATGTTATATCAAAATAGAACCTGCTGCCCAGGCCAGAAGCGCTTTCAACCATAAGCTCGCTGCCCATAAGTTCAACAAAATTTTTGGTAATTGTAAGGCCAAGTCCTGTTCCGCCATATTTACGCGTTGTAGTGTCGTCTGCCTGCGTAAACGGCTGGAATACCTTTTTGATCTGCTCAGGGCTCATCCCGATACCACTATCCTTGACCTCAAAGTGTATTGTAATGCTGTTTTCGGTGTTTCCAGAGATGGCGGACAAGAGTTTTACCATGCCGGTATTTGTAAACTTGATGGCATTGGAAAGTAAATTCAGCAGTATCTGACGCAATCTTGTTGGATCGCCAAGCAGCAGCCTGTTGACCGAAGGCTCGGCGTAGCAAAACAGCGTTAACCCTTTTTCCCGCGCCTTTGGAGAAGCTATTACGCGGCAAAGTTTGAAAACTTCGCTTACATCAAACGGAATCTTTTCCAGCTCCATTTTTCCAGCTTCTATTTTTGATACATCAAGAATATCATTGATAATGAGCAGAAGACTTTCAGCGCTTGCTTTGATTTTCGACAAGTAATTCCTGGTTTTTGGCGCTATATTATCATCAAGGGCAAGTTCGGAAAAGCCTATGATCCCATGCATAGGGGTCCTTATTTCATGGCTCATGCTGGCAAGAAAAACAGACTTTGTGCGCGATGTTGCTTCTGCATGTTCCTTTTTTTGAGTCAGATTAAGCGCTTCGTGTTCTGCCTTGATCTTTTCTTCTGTAACTATTTTGAAATCTGTGATATCAACAGAATGTTGCAAATGCATTTTGGCACCGTCAATCCAGTCGATATAACGGTCTGTGTTATGGTAGTAACGTTTTGTTGCAGTATTAAACTCCTCCCATTCGATAGGTGTGTCTGGATCCTTATCAAGTTGGATGCACGGACAGAAATCACAAATATCATCATATCCATTCTGCAAAACCTTATAGCAATGTTGGCCAATAATATTATCTGTAATGTTGAAGCCCTTCTTCATTTGATCATTAATAAAGACTATTTCGCCGGTTTTTGGAACAGAAACATAAACAAACGCATTAATACCATTTAATATATTATGGAGAATGTGGAGTGTTTGCTCAGACTTTTCCATATGCGTCCAGATACGTCCAACCATGAAGTTTACTGTATCTTTTAAGACAGCAAATTCATCCTGATAATTGCCTTCTATCCTGGTGGTGTAATCTCCATTGGCTATTTTATTGGCACTTTCCTTAAACTCATCTAATGGCTTCATTACTTTGCCTATCAGATAGTACAAGAATATAGCAATCAAGATCACAACAGCTGCGCTGAGCGTTATTACAAAGATCAATAACCGGGTTCCGCTGGCGTTTATCTCTCTGACAGGAGCTGCAACAGAAATATAAAAGCGGCTGTTGATCTGGGGGATATATATTGTATTGATCGCTATCAAGGTTTTATCATTGTTAAGGATGGATCGGGCATTAAAAACTATTGATTTTTCTGCTTCTGACGGCAAAGAGTAAGTAAAGCCCAATTCTGCCCGCTTTTTGCCAATATCCTCGAATCTGGGGCTGTAAATTACCTGCTCTCTGTCATTTACAATGATCATATAGCCTGTTTCATATATTTCTTCTGCCTGGAGCTGCATAAAAATCTCCCCAAGAAGAATATCTGCAGTAATAGCCCCGATAAATTCATTATTCTGGCCACGTATAGGAAACACGATATTAAACATTAGAGTGTCTACTCCGTCTATTTCAAATATAGTCGGATCTGTGTAGATAGGGGCGTTTAACTTTTTGGTATCAACATAGAGCGGCATGGTAAACTCTATATCATTTTCCATAGCCTCTGGCTTGTAACCTGTTTCTCCGTTAAAACGAAAAAAATAAAATCCGATTCTCCCTGAAAGGGCAGTTCCATATGCTGTGCCAATGTATTCAGCGTCTCTGCCATCATACATATTAGGTTCAAAATAGATGCTGGAACTGTCTATGTTGTATCCGTCAAAAATATAAAACATCTTTCTTTGCATTGTTTCCCTGTCTAATATACCTTCGGAAATCTGAAATTCCAAAACTCTTGTAACAAAAGACAAGTAATCAACAGCATTATTGATTTTTCTTTCAAAATTGGCTGTATGTCTATTTACTATGCTTTGAAGTTCGGCTTTTGCCATGTCTTGTTGTGAATTGAACAATGCAATAAAGAGAATAGAGCATATTGTAATAAAGCTTACCACTACCGGGATTATTATATAAATTGTCGTTCTTGCTTTTATGCCCGAAAATGGTTTCAGTATTTTCATTAGCTTGCGCTCCTTGCACCGCAATAATATTTTTGTCTTAGCATTTTAATTTGGTGCAAATTATGGCAACAATTTAATATGTATATATATTTCAATAGTAATATTTGATTAGCAAAAAATCAACCTTTTGCTGCTTTGTCTAGATGATTTTGACAGATATTCCTGATTATGTTATACTGATATTTGAGCATTATGAATAAAGTCGAAAAAAATAAAGTACTTATTGTAGATGATGAAAAATCGAATCTCGAGGTTTTGGTTAATATATTAAGCTTGGAATATACCATTTATATGACAAAAAGCGGTTCTGCTGCTTTTGATATGGCTAGCAGATATATGCCGGATATTATTTTGTTGGATATTCTAATGCCAGATATGAGTGGGTTTGAAGTGCTTACAGCACTAAAAGCATCAGACAAAACACGACATATTCCTGTTATTTTTATCACTGGGCTTAACCGCGTTGAGGACGAGGAAAAAGGGCTGGATATGGATGCTTCGGATTACATACACAAGCCTTTTAGCGGAAAAATTGTTAAGTTAAGGGTCAGGAATCAAATAAAAATTGTCAATCAAATCCGTGCCATAGAGGAATATGCGCAAAATATGCAGCTTACCCTTTCTAAAATGGAAGCCATTGTTAATAACTACAAAGGGATTATATGGAGTGTTGACAGTAAAGGCTTAATAACCTCTTTTAACGGGCAGTATTTAAAGACTATTGGCCTTGAGCCTGCGCTTCTGACTGGGAAAAGTATTGAAACCATACGGGCAGAAAACAATCATGTTAACATTATTAATATTATTGATAATGTGGAAAAAACCTTCTCTGAAGGGCCGCAAGACTGGAACAGCGGAATAGATGACAATACGTTCCACACACACACAACGCCAATGTACGACTCCGAAGGCAATATGATCGGCATAGTCGGCAGTACAGATGATGTGACTGAACTTATAAAACTCCATGCTGCTCTTAAGGCTACTGAGGAAAAGAGCAAATTTTTTGCCAAAATGAGCCATGAAATGCGCACCCCTCTAAGCGCGGTTATTGGACTGTCCGAGCTAACTCTTGAAGAGAGCGGGTTAAACGAGGAGGCCCGGGATAATTTATCGAAGATATACAATGCCGGATCGAGTCTCCTTAGCATGGTCAATGATATCCTTGATATAAACAAAATAGAGGTGGGTAAATTCAAGCTTGAGCCGGTTGAGTATGACACTCCTGCCATGATAAACGATGCTGTTACCCAAAGCATCATGCGTAAGGGAGAAGCCCCCATAGAGTTTGTACTAAACATTGACGAAAATATTCCCATTCGTCTTTATGGAGACGACCTCCGTATAAAGCAGATTTTGAATAATCTTCTGTCCAATGCTTTCAAGTATACCAAGGAAGGGACAGTAGAGTTGAACATGAAGATAGAACCAGAGGCAGCTGAGGCTGAAACTATTTGGCTGACTATTTCTGTCAAGGACACTGGTATTGGTATTCCGGACGAGGATATAAACAAACTGTTTGTAGACTATGGTCAAATCGATAGAACATCCAACCGTAAAATCGAAGGGATTGGTCTTGGATTGTCTATTACCAAGATGATAGTGGATATGATGGGTGGCTGCGTCTCTGTAGAAAGTAAATATGGCAAAGGCAGTATTTTTACTGCAAAACTTCCGCAAAAATTCGTCACTAATGAATCAATTGGACAGGATGTTATCAGTAATATTAAAAAACTCCGTTACTTAGTCAATAACAGCAACCGTATATCGCAGTTGTCGCGTATCAGCCTGCCATACGCGCGTGTAATGGTGGTGGATGATGTAATGACCAACCTTGATGTGGCTAAGGGCATGATGAAGCCTTACAAAATGCAGGTTGACTGCTTGTTGAGTGGGCAGGAGGCTGTTAACGCTATTCGCGATGAAAAAGCCAGATACAATGCTATTTTTATGGATCACATGATGCCGGGAATGGATGGGATAGAAGCCACACGGATTATCCGCGAGGAAATCGGGACAGAATATGCGAAAACCATTCCTATAATAGCTTTTACTGCCAATGCGATTGCAGGGAACGAAGAAATGTTTTTGAGCAGAGGTTTCCAGGCATTTTTACCTAAACCTGTTGAAATCAAACGTCTGGATGCGATTATACAGCAATGGGTGCGAAATGAGGAATTGGAAAGAGCCTACACCAGTGACACTGAGCAAGTTATAACAGGCGGGGAAACTTTTTTTGATATCCATTCTGGGCAGGACAGGCGTTCCGGCGGAGAGAGAAGGAGCGGATATGATCGGCGAAATTTAATCGCAGTCAAAGATTTGGATTTTAGCAAAGGTTTGCAACGCTTTGACAATGATATAGAAACCTACCTGCAGATTATACGCTCATTTGCAGTGAATACCAGGCTTCTTCTTAATACTATTATGGATGTAAATGAGGCTAATTTGACTAATTACGCTATCACTGTTCACGGGATAAAAGGATCATGCCGGGGCATTTGCGCCGAGTCTGTTGGGGTTCTGGCAGAAGCTTTGGAAAAAGCAGCCAAGTCCGGAGATATCAACTTTGTGATAGCCAATAATCCGGCTTTTTTAAAAGCAGCTTTGAGACTTATCGCAGATATTGATACCTTGTTCGCAAAAAGTGTAAGCACAAACAAAGATAAACCAGTAAAAGACAAGCCGTATGTGGAAGTGTTGTCAAAACTTCTTTTGGCCTGCGAAAATTACAATATAGAAGAAATAGAAACCACTATGAAAGAAATAGAGGTTTTCAGATATGAATCTGATGATGGCCTTGCGCTCTGGTTGCAGGACAATGTGATTCAGATGAATTATTTAGAGATTGTAGAAAGACTTTCTGATTTGATCCCAAAATGGAAGGTGTAAAAAGGTGAGAAATGGATAATATCAAGAAAAACAGTGTACTCATTGTAGATGATGAAAAGTCAAATATTGAGGTTCTGATTCATATATTAAGCCCGGAATATAACGTTTATATGACAAAGAGTGGTTCTGTTGCTATTGAAATGGCTAATAAATTTTTGCCTGATATTATTTTACTGGATATTGTTATGCCTGATATGGATGGGTTTGAAGTGCTTGCAGCTTTAAAATTATCAGCGAGGACACGACATATTCCTGTTATTTTCATCACAGGGCTGGATAGCGTTGAGGATGAAGAAAAAGGGCTGGATTTGGATGCTGTGGATTACATCCATAAACCTTTCAGCGCCAAGATCGTTAAATCCAGGGTTCGGAATCAAATACAAATAGTCAATCAGATCCGGGAACTTGTTACGCTCCACCAGGATTTAGAGGCTGCGGTTAAAGCTGCTGAAAGTGCTAATCAAACTAAATCAGCTTTTTTAGCAAAAATGAGCCATGAAATACGTACGCCTTTAAATGCTGTTTTAGGCATCTCTGAAATCCATCTTCAAAAAGAAAGCCTGCCTCAAGATATAAAAGAAGCGTTTAGCAGAATTTTTACTTCCGGGGATTTACTCCTTGGTATTATTAACGATATACTTGATATGTCAAAAATTGAGGCTCAAAAACTGGAATTGTCGCCAACGCAGTACGATGTTTCCAGCATGATTTACGACACTGCTTTTTTTAATATGATCAAATACGAAAACAAGCCAATTGAATTTATTCTTAACGTGGATGAAAATGTTCCATCTGCGCTGATTGGTGACGAGCTTCGCATTAAACAGGTTTTGAATAATCTTCTCTCTAATGCTTTCAAATATACAAAGGCTGGCAAGGTTGAGTTGTTGGTTACAGCAAAGGATGCTCTGGAGAAATCCGGGGAAAATTCCAATACTACTGTAACACTGGTTCTCTCTGTACGTGATACTGGGCAGGGGATGACGCAAGAGCAATTGAGCAAACTATTTGATGAATATTCCCGTTTTAACATGGAAGCCAACCGTTCTACCGAAGGTACTGGTCTGGGGATGAGTATTACACAAAATTTGATACGTATGATGGACGGCAGGATTTTAGTGGAAAGCGAGCCGGGCGAAGGTACTCTGGTTACTGTGCGTTTGCCACAGGGGAATGTCGGCGCAGTGGCGTTAGGTAAAGAAGCAGTGGAGAAACTGCGGCAGTTCCGCACAAGTTACGAGGCAAAGGTAAAAAAAGCTCCACTTGTTAGCGAGCCAATGCCTTTTGGAAGAGTTCTGCTTGTGGATGACATGGATATGAATTTGTATGTTGCTGAAGATATGCTGTCGCCTTACGGACTACAGGTAGACAAGGCTACAAGCGGGGCCGAGGCTATAGAAAAAGTAAAGAGCAACGAGTACGACCTTGTGCTTATGGATCATATGATGCCTGTAATGGATGGCATTGAAACAACCCAAGAGATAAGAAAGCTTGGTCAGGAATATGAGAAGCTTCCCATTGTTGCATTAACAGCCAACGCAGTTTCCGGCGCAAAAGAAATGTTTTTAGCTAACGGATTCAATGGTTTTATATCAAAGCCTATTAGTATGCAGAAACTGGACGAAGTTCTTAAAGAATGGATATTGTCAAAAGGAATCAAGAAAAGCGACGAGGCAGCACCCTCTGAAAGTCCTTCTTCTCCCCAGGAGGCGGAGGATGTTAGCCAGGAAGACTATGATAGTTTTTTGGATAATGTTGCCAAAATAGACGAAATTAACATTGAGATAGGATTAACCCAGTTTTCAAATACAAAAGATATGTATTGCAATACATTGGATATGTTTCATAAAAAATTTATATTAAAATGCGATGATATTACTGCTCTTTTTGAGGCCAAGGATCTAAAGAATTTTTATATTTCCATGCATGGGATTAAATCCTCCCTCTTTATTATCGGGGCAGTGAAGTTGTCCGAAATGGCAGCTGATATGGAAATTGCCTCAAAAAATGGGGCACTTGACTTTTGTGAGAAAAAGTTCCCAGAATTTAAGGAAAGGCTTTTGTTGTTGTGTAAGCAGTTATCTGTTGTTTTTTCCGGTGTGGATTTTTTTTCGGAAAACTAGCTGAGAAATGCTAATACATGATGTCCGCTTTTGAGGCTCATAGATTCGTTGATGTTAAGAGGTAAAAAAAATGACTGCTAAAATGGGGATTGCCAGAACAAAAGGCAAAGGCAATAAAAAAATCTATTTGAGAATTTTTATTGTGATTATCATCGTAGCAAGTGTCATAAATGTTTGCGGACTTACAGTGGGCGCTGTGTTCCTTACGCGCAGCATAAGCCATGCAATAGAAAATGATATGTTGGTTGCTATTGACATCGCTGATCTGTATGTTACAAAAGAAATAGAATTGCTAAAAATCAAAGCAGCTGAGGCTGCCAGAGATATCAGGCTGTTTTTTGAGGCTGGCGAGAGAGAAGGGATTCTGGATCGTGTTTGCGCGAAATATCTAATGTATAAAGGGCTGGGTGTTTTTAGTGAAACAACATTGCTGGATTTTTGTGGCCAGTTCTCCGTATCGCAGGACTTGCTCCACGAGCCGTTTATGCAAATCGCTTTTGCTGGAGGTCAGGCTGTCTCAACCACCATGTACAGCTTGGAGAACGACCTTGTTATGTATGTGTCTGCGCCTATAAAAGATGGGCTTGTTCTGGCAGCTGTTCTGCCTGGTTTATATTTAAGCAATAAGGTGTCACAGCTTAAGTTCTGGCAGTCTGGTCATTTGTTTATTGACGATGCAGAAGGTGTGGTTATATCCAATATCCGCGAAGACTGGGTGCTGCAGCGGCGCAATTTTATTGAATTGGCTAAAACAGATAACAGGTATGAATGGGTAAGCGCCATGGTAAAGCGTGGAATCGCAGGGGAACGGGGTACTGCCAGGTTTAGTGTGGATGGTGTGCCGCGGATATGCGCTTTCCGCCCCATATCCAGTCCAACCGAAGAGTGGTTCGTTGGTATAATCGCGCCCCTGAATGAGAGCGTGTTAAGTGATATTCCCGGCAGTATATTGTTGATGGGGATAATAACGTTTATTCTGAGTATAATAGCAGCTACCGGAGCTGCCATTATATTAAAACGTCCATACGAAGAAGCGGATAATCTGCGGAGAGATGCTGAAATCGCATCAATTTCAAAGACTACTTTTCTTGCTAATATGAGTCATGAGATAAGAACACCAATGAATAGTATCATAGGATTTTCCGATTTAGCCATGGATGGTGAAACATCTCCGAAAACAAGGGATTATCTGGATAAAATCCACACGAACGCAGAGTGGCTGTTGCATATTATTAATGATATATTGGATATTTCTAAAATTGAGTCTGGCAAAATGGAGCTGGAAAATATCCCTTTTGATCTGCATAAATTATTTTCAAGCTGTCGGACATTGATTATGCCAAAAGCCATTGAAAAAGGTATTATATTGCACTTTTACGCTGAGCCGTCCATAGGCAGAATGCCGGTGGGTGACCCCACAAGGCTGCGCCAGGTGCTTATAAATTTATTGACCAACGCTGTAAAATTTACAAATACCGGCATGGTCAAACTCCACACTGCCATAAAAAATATTAGCAGAAAGAACATCACAATGTATTTTGAAGTAAAAGACAGTGGTATTGGCATGACGCCGGAACAGATAAAGAAAGTATTCAAGCCATTTGCCCAGGCAGAAGCTGGTATAACGCGTAAATACGGCGGTACAGGACTTGGTCTTTCCATATCAAAAAATATTGTGGAAATGATGGGGGGGACACTTTCTGTGGAAAGCACTTCCGGAATTGGCAGCAAGTTCAGCTTTGAACTAACGTTTGATACAATAGATGTAGCTGACGATGAAATGTTCGAAAAAAAAGTAGCGCTCAATGTGCTTGAAAAGCCCACATTTGAAGGCGAGATCCTGCTGTTTGAGGATAATGTAATGAATCAACAGGTTATATGCGAACATCTTTCCAGAGTTGGGCTTAAAACCATTGTGGCAGAGAACGGCAAGATAGGTGTTGAAATTGTTAAAAATAGAATAGCAAATAACGAAAAACTATTTGACTTGATTTTTATGGATATACACATGCCTGTTATGGATGGTCTTGAAGCATCCAATAGAATTTTTGAGCTTAACACCGGTATCCCCATTGTAGCCATAACTGCAAACATTATGTCCGAAGACATGAAGATTTACAAGCAAAGTGGTATGAGTGATTGCATGGGCAAGCCATTCACCTCTCAGGAACTGTGGCACTGCCTCATGAAATATTTCACGCCAGTGTTCCATGAACCAGGAGATAAGCACACACAGGTTGAAGCAGACGTGGAATTACAAAGAAGCCTTCAATTATTATTTATAAAAAGTAATAAAGAAAGATTTCATGAAATTATCAAAGCACTTGAGGCGGGTGACATAAAGCTTGCGCACAGGCTTGCACATTCCTTAAAGGGCAATGCAGGGCAGCTTGGTAAAATCATTTTACAGCAAGCTGCCTCAGATGTGGAATCCCGGCTCAAAAGCGGAGAAAACAAAGTTACAAAAGAACAACTGCAGACTCTTGAAACAGAACTGAATGCAGTGCTCACGGAATTCTCGACCCTGCTTGATGGGTGCAGGGAGGAGCCAGAGTTTCAATCCTACCCAGATAAACAATTGCTTGACGAGGAATCAGCGCAAAAATTAATTGAGGAACTGGAGCCAATACTTAAAATGGGAAATCCTGATTGCGGGAAGTTTATCGATGGCCTTCGTTTAATACCGTATGACGATGATTTAAAAATCAAATTGATACAACAAATAGAAGATTTTGACTTTGGGCCGGCTTGTATTACGCTTGCTGAATTAAAGGAAAAATCTAAACTGTGCTAAGCAAAGAGAGAGGTTTTATATGCGTATGATAAACAGGATTACTTGCTTAATCTCAATTGTCATACTTTTGTTGGGTTTAATTTCGGGGTGTAAAAAATCTCTTATAGATCAGGGTGGGGAATCTATGAGATTCTCTTCGTTCCGGGATGTTCCCGGCGTGACACAAGATGAAATAAGAGCAATCGAAGCGCTCCGGGAGCAGGTTCTTAATAGGCCTTCCGGACATTTTGTATACAGTGTGCTGCTATCCACTGAAGCTTTTATAGATAGTAATGGTAATATTAGAGGATGGTCCGCCCTGTTTTGTGAATGGCTGACAGAATTTTTTGATATCCCGTTTAAACCTGAATTTGTTGCATGTTATGATTTTATGGCCAAGCTTGCAAGTTTCGAGGTAGATTTTACAGGCGCCATGAAAGCTAATGAAGAAAGGCGAAGAACCTATTTTATGACCTCTGCCATAGCTTTGCAGTATGTGAGCTCCTTCAGACTTATAAACAGTATTCCTCTTGAGATCATCGCGCAAACACGTCCGCTTCGATACGCATTTATATACAACACTTTAACGATTCAGCAAGTTACCTCCAGGCTTGAACCAGGCACTTTTGAAGTTGTACTGGTCAGCAATACTGCTGAAGCTCGCCAAATGCTCCACTCAGGCGAAGCAGATGTTTTTTTCAATCCTAATATTACAGAAGTCGCCTTTGATATTTATGGAGATGTGGTTGCCAGGGATTTTTTTCCCATGATTCTTAATCCTGTTCCATTAACAACTAAAAATCCAGAGCTGGAACCTGTTATCTCAGTTATGGAAAAAGCGCTGCAGACAAGTGGTACTCGCCGTTACCTTGCAGAATTATACAATACAGGGTATCAGGAATACCTCAGGCATAAGCTTTTTACTCAGCTTACCGAAGAAGAGCGCCGTTTTATACAGACAAACCCTGTTATACCTGTTGCGCTTGAGGCAAGCAATTACCCTGTCAGCTTTTTTAATACTCACGAAGGGGAATGGCAGGGCATTGCAGTCGATGTGCTTAAAGAAGTCAAGGCGCTTACTGGCTTGCGCTTTGAGCGCGTCAACAATGAAAACGCCACCTTCCCTGATCTGCTTGGAATGTTGGAAAACCACGAAGCATCCATGATCTCGGAGTTGATGCGCACAAGAGAGCGGGAAGGCTCTTTCTTATGGCCAGATACTGCATTCATGAAGACTTATTTTTCTTTGATCTCCAGACAGGGTTATAAATATATCTCTTTAAATGAAATCTTTCACACCAGAGTAGGTTTGCTTAAAGGTTATGCAACTACGGATTATTTCCATAAATGGTTTCCTGATCACCCTTTTGCCATAGAATATGAGAGCAATTTAGCTGCTTTCGATGCTTTGGATCGTGGTGAGATTGATGTTGTTATGACTACCAGTCACGAACTGTTGTTCCTGACTCATTTTCTGGAACAGCCGGGTTATAAAATCAATTTTCTGTTTGATTATTCTTTTGACTCTACTTTTGGAATTAACAAAGACAACGTTATTCTGCACTCTATAGTCAGTAAGACGCTTCGCCTGATAAATACAAATATGATTTCGGGTCAATGGATGCGCAGAACCTTTGACTATCGTGTAAACGTCGTAGAAGCGCAACGCCCCTGGCTAATAGGGGCATCTGTTTTGCTTTCCAGCATACTCATTCTAATTACAGTTCTGTTTGTAAAAAACCGCCGCGCTGGCAAGCATCTGGAAAATCTTGTAAAAGAAAGGACACGTGAACTTGAACTGCAAACTGTAACGCTTACCACTTTATTTGATACAATTCCCGACCTTATTTTTACCAAGGATTTGAATTTGCATTTTACACAATGTAACAAAAGTTTTGCAGAGCATTTTGGTATGTGCAAGAAAGATTTCATCGGGAAGAGTACTACAGAATGTCTGGACTTACCAATTGAGTTAGCGAATGAATATGATGAAAGAGACAGCCAGGCTGTCAAAGAAAACCGAACTTTCATATTCGAAGAATACATACCGCGTATTGACGGGGCAAACCCGTTTTATGAAACAGTTAATGCGCCCTTGATAGTGGATAACTCTGTAGTCGGACTCTTGATAATATCACGCGACATAACAAAGCGGAAAGAACTGGAGCGCAGATTAGCCTCTGATTATGAATACGCAAACAAACTGAGCGATTCTTTGGCGAGAATTACGAAGTCGCCGGCTATTTCTGCCGGGGATTTGAAGGCTGCTGCAGACATCATTGTACAGGAGGGGTGCGTTGCTTTGAATACCCACCGCGTCAGCGCCTGGACCCTGGCCAAAGACTCAGAGGCTCTCGAAAATATTTCCTGCTATGACAGTTCAACCAGAAAACATCGCGTCCAGGACAACTTTGACTTGTTAAGCCGCAAAGAATATGCTGAGTTACTAAAATCCGAACGGCTGGTTGTCACAAGCAATGTTGAAGAGTGTTATGCGTTGTACCTCGCAGAAGAAGGTTCCGGCAGTTTATTCTGCGCTTTACTTGACGCCCCCATACGCATTGACGGCACAATGGTTGGGGTTGTCTGTGCAGAACAGGATCGGTGTGAAGAATTTCCCGAAGGACGTGAATGGACGATAGCAGAAAAAAGCTTTGTTTCCTCTCTTGCTGATTTAATGGCGCTTGCAATCTCCGGGGCAGAACGACGCAGGGCGTACGATGCTGCTAAAATGGCCAGCCAAATTAAGTCTGCGTTTCTTGCTCATATGAGTCATGAAATAAGGACACCGATGAATAGCATCGTGGGTTTTTCCGAGCTGGCAATGGGTGGAGAAATTCAGCCCAAAACAAAGGACTATCTGGCCAAAATTATGGAAAATTCACAGTGGCTTTTACAGATAATAAATGATATTCTGGATATATCCAAAGTTGAATCAGGCAAAATGGAGCTGGAAAGAGTTCCTTTTGATATGCATTCGTTATTTCTCTCCTGCCGGACAATCATGATGCCAAAAGCCATTGAAAAGGGCATTACCCTGCACTTTTACGCTGAACCAAATATAGGAAAAATGCCATTGGGCGACCCCATCAGGCTGCGTCAGGTACTTGTGAACCTTCTGTCCAATGCTGTAAAGTTTTCGAACACCGGCACAGTCAAGCTCCTTGCAAAAATAAAAGAAAAAACAAATGAAACCGTTACAATGTATTTTGAAGTAAGTGATTCAGGCATTGGCATGACTGCAAAGCAATTAGAGAAAATATTTGAACCATTTGCCCAGGCAGAATCTGGTATAACACGTAAATACGGAGGCACTGGGCTGGGGTTGACCATTACAAAAAATATAGTGGAACTTATGGGCGGAAAGCTTTCGGTTGAAAGTATTTTCGGAGTTGGCAGCAAATTCAGTTTTGAGCTGTGTTTTGATATAACAGACGAAATAAGCAATGCGGCTGAGCAAAAAAATATATTTAATGAACTTGAAAAGCCGGTATTCAAAGGCGAAGTGCTGTTGTGTGAAGATAATGCCATGAACCAAAGGGTTATCTGCGAACATCTTGAGAGAGTTGGTCTTAAAACTGTTGTGGCTGATAACGGCGAAATAGGTGTGACTATGGTGCGGGACCGCAAAGAAAAAGGCGGGGAACAGTTTAACCTTATTTTCATGGATATCCATATGCCTGTGATGGATGGTCTTGAGGCAGCTGCAAAAATCATTGAGCTGAACCCGGAAATTCCAATAGTAGCCTTGACAGCGAACATTATGCCCAGTGATAAAGAGGCTTACAACCAGAGCGGCATGAAAGACTGCGTTGGCAAGCCATTTACATCCCAGGAACTATGGCGTTGTTTGATGAAGTACTTTGAACCCATAAGCTGGCAACATGTGGATGAAGGCAATCGTGCAAAATCCGAAGCAGAACTTTGGCAAAAACTTACGGGTAGTTTTGTAAAAGACAATCGAAACAGATTAAGTGAAATAGAGACAGCGATAAACACAGGCGATATAAAGCTTGCACATAGGCTGGTGCATACTCTAAAGAGTAATGCAGGGCAGCTTGGAAAAACCCTTCTGCAGCAAGCTGCAGCGAATGTTGAACACCAGCTCAAAGATGGCAAGAATCTGGTTACAGAGGAACAGTTAAAGATTCTCGAAACAGAGCTTAATACAGCGCTGGCGGAACTTGATGAGGATTTAGCGTTATCCCTTGACAAATCTTCTGAAGCAGCGTCTCAAAGCAAAGGCGAGCAGAAATATCTTGATACGAAATCTGTGCAGAAGCTGATTGAAAAACTGGAACTGTTGCTTGACATGGGCAATCCTGATTGCTTGCAACTTGTTAACGATATTCACCGGATACCGGAACCCTGCGCTGAACCGTTAAGTGACGATGGTTCTTCTTCACAAGCCAGCGGGTTGAAAGCCAAAGTGATACAGCAAATCGAGGATTTTGATTTTGTTCATGCAATTGTTACGCTTGCTGAATTTAAGAAAAGACTGGAGATAAAGTAATAATGTTTAATATTCATTTTTTTATAAAAAAAATTCGAATGATACGCCCCTTGTTTTTGCATATGTTTTTTGCGTTATTGGCGTTTTTCATTATGATTACAATATATCACCTTAATATTAGCACTACAATGCGAAACATCTATAGCAGGACCGGGATTGAGCTGATTAATCAAACTGAACTCAAGATTATGGCAGAACTGCGTGAGCCGGAAACAGCGCTCCTTATTATTTCAGGAATAATACGCGAAATGATTATGAGAGGTGAAAGTGAAGAAGCCGTAGAAAGATATATGCGGACCATTTACTACGAAATGCGAAATAAAGCAAAAGGATTCGAGTTTTGTGGAGTTTTCGGATACTTCGAGGTATTTGGAGGCACATATCTCACAGCTCCCCAATGGGACTTGCCAGAAGACTATAACCCCACAACCAGGCCATGGTTCAAGACAGCTATTGAGGCAGGGAGCAGTGGCGACATTGTTATTACTCCGATATATTGGAATTTACGGATAAATGATTTCGTTATTACTTTTGTCCGCCGCATTTTTGACGATGAAGGAAATCCGCTGGGCATAGTGTGCCTGAATGTACACCTGAATGTTATCAGAAATTATATTGCCAATATGACCCTTACAGAGAGCGGGTATGGCTTTTTTGTGGATGAAAGACTGTATGTATACCATCATCCCAATCCAGAGTTTCTTGGTGTGAATCTCTCTGAAATAGAGAGCGATCTGGCGCGTCTTATAAAGGAATTTCCTGACCGTGATTTTTATGAACATGAAACCAGAAATTATAGAGATAAATTAGTAGTCATGTTTTCAAGCCAGCTTGATAACGGCTGGTTTATAATGAGCGTAGCTCCCAGGAGAGAATATTATAAGGAGCTGCACAGATTGGAACTGGTGCTTTTTTTACTTAGTGCTGTTTTGGCAGTTGCCCTGCTTATTGTTTTGATACATTTTGATCATGTAAAAAGGAAAAAAGAGCAGGAAAATAGGGTAGTAGAAGCTGCAAATTTTGCCAAATCAACGTTTCTCGCTCATATGAGCCATGAAATAAGGACGCCAATGAACAGCATCATAGGTTTTTCCGAGCTGGCTATGGACAGTGACGTTCCTCCAGGAGTCAGGAACTATCTCCGCAAAATTCTTAGTAGTGCAGAGGGGCTTTTGCAGATTATAAATAATATTCTGGATATAGCCAAAGTTGAATCTGGTAAAATGGAGTTGGAAAAAATCCCTTTTGATATGCATGAACTGTTTGTTTCCTGTCGTGCAATCGTTATGCCAAAAGCCTTTGAAAAGGGCATTTTGCTCCACTTTTTCGCAGAACCAAGTTTAGGAAAAATACCACTGGGTGACCCTGTCAGGCTGCGTCAAGTGCTTGTGAATCTCCTGTCCAATTCCATAAAGTTTACGAACACCGGTATTGTCAAGCTTCTTGCAAAAATAAAAGAAAAAACCGATAAGACCGCTACAATGTATTTTGAAGTAAGTGATTCAGGCATTGGTATGACAAAAGAACAATTAGAGAAAATATTTGAACCCTTCGCGCAGGCAGAATCTGGTACAACACGTAAATACGGAGGCACAGGGCTGGGGTTGACCATTACGAAAAACATAGTGGAACTAATGGGTGGGAAACTTTCTGTTGAAAGCACTCCTGGGGTTGGCAGCAAATTCAGCTTTGAGCTGTGTTTTGATATAACAGACTTAACCAGAGATATGCTTGAGCAAAAAAATATATTCAATGAAATTGAAAAACCCACTTTCAAGGGGGAAGTTTTATTATGCGAAGACAACAGAATGAACCAGCAGGTTATCTGCGAACATCTTGAGAGAGTTGGTCTTGAAATAGCTGTGGCTGATAATGGCAGGGCAGGTGTGGATATGGTCCAAAACCGCAAGAAAAAAGGGGAAAAACAGTTTGATCTTATTTTCATGGATATTCATATGCCGGATATGGACGGTCTTGAGGCAGTTGCAAAAATTCTTGAACTTGACACGGGAATTCCCATAGTAGCCATGACCGCAAACATTATGTCCAGTGATTGGGAGATTTATAAAAAGAGCGGTATGAAAGACTGTATTGGCAAGCCGTTCACATCCCAGGAGCTATGGCGTTGTTTGATGAACTACTTTGAGCCTATAAGCTGGCAACCAGTGGATGGAGACAATAGCAAGCAAGCTGAAACAGAACTTTGGCAAAAACTGTTGTGCAATTTCGTAAAAGACAATCGGAACAAGTTGAGTGAAATCGAGACAGCGATCAATGCAGGCGATATAAGGGCTGCGCACAATTTGGCACATACCCTAAAAGGCAACGCAGGGCAGCTTGGAAAAACCCAGCTGCAACTTGTAGCAGCAGATGTTGAGTATCAACTCAAGGATGGTAAAAATTTTGTTACAAAAAAACAGTTAGAAGCTCTCGGAGCAGAACTTGATACAGTGGTGGCAGAACTCGAAAAGGATTTTGCGTTATCGCTTGAGAAATCTCTTCAACCTGCGACTCAGGGCAAAGACGCCAAGAAATATCCGGATATAGATATGGAATCCCTGCAGGAACTGTTTGAAAAATTAGAGGTGCTGCTTAAAATGGGTAGCCCTGAGTGTCAAAAGTTTATCGATGATATCCGGCGGATACCGACTGACAGTGGGTTGAAAATTAGATTGATACAGGCGATAGAAGATTTTGATTTTGAACAGGCAGTCATTATACTTGCCAAATTGAAGAAAAAACTGGAGATAGCCTAACGGTTTTATAAAAAGGTTTTTATATGAGCATAATAAATAGAACTATCCGCCTGATCCCAATTGTCATATTTTTGTCGATTTTAGTCTTGGGGTGTGAAAAATTCGCTGCAAATTACTCTGGAGAACAACATGCAAGATTTACTTCATTTCGGGATACTCCGGGCATAACAGAAGATGAAATAATGGCCATCGAAGCGCTCCAAAGGGAATACGATTTTTTTGTATACGGAATGCCGTTGAGCTACGAGGCATTTAAATACGAAAGCAGTAAAATCGGAGGATTTGCCGCTCTGTTATGCGAGTGGCTAACGGAATTTTTCGGAATTCCTTTTCAGCTCAAGCTGTATGAATGGCATGATCTGTTTCCGGGTCTTGCGACCGGAGAAATTTCTTTTACCAGCGGAATGGCGATCACAGAGGAGTATCCGAGAATTTACCACATGACCAGCCCCATTGTTTCGCGTCCGCTAAAGAGTCTGCGTCTTGTTGGCTCAAGACCCCTTGCGGAAATAGCTGAATACCGCCTGCTGCGCTGTGGCTTCCTTGAGGGTGCTGCTACTATCGAGCGCGTTACTTCTGCGCTGGTACCAGGCACGTTTGAAGTTATTGAATTAAGCGACTTTGATCTTGCTTACGATGCACTCAGAAAAGGGGAAATAGATGCTTTTTTTTACAGTATGCCGGGAGAAGTAGACTTAATCGAACACAGAGACATGATTGCACAAGATTTTTATCCATTGATTTTTATGCCAGTTCCTCTGATAACCCAGAATCCGGCGCTCTTACCTGTTATTTCGGTTGTAGAAAAAGTGCTACGTAACGGTGGCGCGCGCCATTTTGCTGAATTATATACTGCTGGGTATCAGGAATACCGGAAGCATATACTGTTTATGCAGCTTACCGAAGAGGAGCGCCGCTACATACAGACCAATCCTGTTATTCCAGTTGTGTTTGATGCTGCCAATTATCCTGTCAGTTTTTATAGCGCGCGTGAAAGAGAGTGGCTGGGCATTGCTTTCGATGTATTGCAGGAAGTGGAGGCACTTACAGGGCTGCGCTTTGAGAGAGTCAATAACGAAACAGCCAACTGGTCTGATCTTATTAAAATGCTGGAAACCGGCGAAGCATCCATGAGCTCGGCGTTGCTGCGTACAGGAGGGCGTGAGGGCCGCTTTTTATGGGCAGATACCCCATTCTTGGCAGCTAATTCCGCGTTGATATCCAGATCAGATTATCACGATATCACTTTAAATGAAATATTATACACAAGAGTAGGTTTTCCAAGAGGTTATGCCCACGCATATTTTTTCCGGATGTGGTTTCCCAACCACCCTTTTGCCGTAGAATATGAAAGCATTTTTTCCGCTTTTGATGCTTTAAGACGCGGCGAGGTGGATGTGGTAATGATAAGTGATCATAGTATTTTGTTCCTGACGCATTACATGGAATGGCCGGACTTCAAGATCAATTTCTTGTTCAATGATCACGTTGGCGTCTCGTTTGGATTTAATAAAGATGAAGTTGTCTTGAGCTCTATTGTCAATAAGGCGCTTCGCTTGGTAGAGACAAACAGGATTTCTGATCAATGGATGCGCAAAACCTTTGACTACAGGAGTAAGCTGGCAGAAGCGCGGCTACCATGGCTTATAAGCGCATCTGTTTTGTTTTTGTGTGTACTCACTCTTCTTGCTGTTCTTTTTGTAAGAAGCCGCCGTGTTGGCAAGCAGCAGGAAAAACTTATTAAAGAACGGACACACGAACTCGAAGTACAAACTGTTATGCTGACCACTTTGTTTGATTCAGCTCCAAGTCATATTTTTGCCAAAGATTTGGATCTTTATTATACGCAATGTAATAAAAGCCTTTTGAAGCATTTTGGTTTGCGCAGGGAAGATCTCATTGGTAAAAGTGATATAGACGGGCTAGGTATATCTGCTGCAATGGCGAAGGCATTCAGAGAACGCGATCAGTATGTTATTAATGAACGTCAAGTTTATAAGAGCGAAGAACATATACCAGGTGTTGACGGAACAAATCCGATTTATGAAATAGTTAAAGCGCCGCTTATACTGAACGATTCTGTAATTGGAGTTTTAGGAATAGCTCACGACATAACAAAGCGCAAAGAAATGGAAGAGGCAGCGCTGGCAGCTTCTCGTTCCAAGTCAGTGTTTCTGGCCAATATGAGCCATGAAATAAGGACGCCGATGAACAGCATCATTGGCTTTTCCGAGCTGGCTATGGACAGCCAAATTTCTCCTAAAACCAAAGCATATCTGACAAAGATTCTTGAAAACGCAGAAGGACTTTTGCAAATTATAAATGATATTCTTGATATATCCAAAGTTGAATCAGGTAAAATGGAATTGGAAAACATACCCTTTGTTCTGCAAGAGTTGTTTACCTTCTGTAGAACTATCATGATGCCAAAAGCCTTTGAAAAGGGTATTATTCTGCATTTTTATGCTGAACCAAACATAGGAAAAATGCCATTGGGTGATCCAACACGGCTGCGGCAAATACTTGTGAACCTTCTCTCAAATGCCATAAAGTTTACAGATTCCGGAACAGTAAAGCTCCGTGCGGAAATAAAAGAAAAAAATGAGAAAACTGTTACAATGTTTTTCGAGGTAAAAGACAGTGGCATTGGCATGACAAGCGAGCAAATAGAGAAAATATTCGCTCCATTTACGCAGGCGGAAAGCGGTACAACACGTAAATACGGCGGCACCGGGCTAGGTCTTGCCATAACCAAAAATATAGTGGAGTTGATGGGCGGAACACTTTCGGTTGAAAGCACACCCGGAATTGGAAGTAAGTTCAGCTTTGAGTTGACCTTTGATACAATAGATGTGTTAAGCGAAGAGGTGTCTCAAAAAAAGATCGTATTTAATGAATTCGAAAAACCTATTTTTGAAGGCAAAATCCTGTTGGTCGAAGATAACACAATGAATCAGCAAGTCATTTGCGAACACCTTTCCAGAGTGGGGCTTAAAACTGTTATAGCTGAGAATGGCAAGATAGGCGTGGGAATGGTTCAAAGCCGCATAGAAAAAAACGAAAAGCAGTTTGACCTGATTTTTATGGATATACATATGCCGGTAATGGATGGTCTTGAAGCGACTCAGAAAATCCTTGAACTTAACACGAAAATTCCTATAGTAGCCATGACAGCGAACATTATGTCCAGTGATAAGGAGACTTATATGAGGAGCGGCATGAGTGACTGCGTGAGTAAACCGTTCACATCCAAGGAACTGTGGAATTGTTTGCTTAAGTACTTAAAACCTGTAATCTGGCAGCCCGTGAATGGGAACAGTCATGCACAAGCAGAAAAAGAACTTAGACAAAAGCTTATAAATAATTTCGTAAAAGATAATCAAAACAGATTCACTGAAATAGCGACAGCTATCAGCGCAGGTGACATAAAGCTTGCGCACCGGCTTGCGCATATGCTGAAGGGTAATGCAGGACAGCTTGGAAAAACCAGCCTGCAGCAAGCAGCTGCGGAAATGGAGCATAATCTTAAAAATGGCAGAACCCTGGTTACAGAGAAACAATTGAAGCTTCTTGAAACTGAGTTGACCATGGTTCTGAACGAACTCGCGTTGTTGGTTACTGACCGCCGTTCACCCCAGCCTGTAGATCAGGAGGAGTGGTTGGATGCGGAATCCTGTTGGAAACTGTTTGAAAAGCTTGAGTTCATGCTTAAAATGGGTGATCCTGGATGTCTGCAGCTTATTGCCGATCTTCGCCGGATACCAGAACCTTGCAGCGAGCCATTAAGCAATGATGACTCCTCTCTGCCAGGCAATGACTTAAAAACCAATTTGCTGCAGCAGATAGAAGATTTTGACTTTGAGCAGGCTATTGTTACACTTGCTGAATTGAAGAAAAAATTGGAGATGGATCTGGTATGATATACAGAGTAAAAAATTTATCCTTTTACTCGTTTTGCAAATATGATATGATTTTTAATTAGTGGTTTTCACTTTTATATAATTCGGAGAAAATGATGTCTGAGGAAAAGAAAAATAGCCTGCTCATTGTTGATGATGAAAAAATTAACCTCAAAATTCTAACCCTAATATTGAACCCGGAATATATTATTTATACAGCAACAAATGGGTTAGATGCCATTGAAAAAGCAAAAGAATATATGCCGGATTTGATTTTACTGGATATTCTTATGCCGGAAATGGATGGGTATCAGACGCTTTCTGCGCTTAAGAAATGTGAAAGAACTCATAAAATTCCTGTTATTTTTACTACAGGCCTTTGCAGCGTTGAAGATGAGGAGAAAGGGTTATCTCTTAATGCAGCGGATTACATAACCAAACCCTTTAGCGGAATTATTGTAAAACTAAGGGTGCGCAATCAGATTCAAATTATCAATCAACTCCGCACAATAGAGCGCTTGAGTATGATCGATCAGTTGACAGATATGCCCAACAGGCGCAGTTTCGATGAACGGCTGCACATGGAATGGAATCAGGCAATAAGAGAGCATACTCCCATCAGTATTTTGATGATGGACCTGGACAGATTCAAAAATCTAAATGATGTATACGGACACCAGCAGGGTGACATTGTTCTACAGAAAATCGCGAAAGTTTTTCAAAACACTTTCAGACGTTCGGGTGATTTTGCTGCTCGCTGGGGTGGTGAGGAATTTATTGTTTTGCTGCCAAATACGCGTTTAAGTGGCGCTATGGATGTTGCAGAAAAAATACGTTCCGCTGTTGAAAGTGCAGTGATTCCCTGTGCTGATGGTTCGAATTTAAAAATTACTATAAGTATTGGTGTGAATTCAGAAGAACCAGTACAAGACAGTTCGATTTACGACTTTATTTACAATGCTGACAAGGCGCTTTATGCTGCAAAGGATGCTGGCAGAAACAGGGTGTGTGGTTTTGGTATTGAGAAGCAAGTGTTTCTGGAGGAAAATATATGAGCATTGGTCAGAAAAGCATATTTTTAGTCGATGACGATGTAACAAATTTGGCAAGAAGCAACGATTCACTTGGGAAGTCATATAAACTTTTTACGATGAATTCCAGCGGCCGACTATTAAAAATGCTCGAGAGCCATGTTCCTGATTTGATTCTTTTGGATGTTGAAATGCCGGAACTTGATGGGTATGAAACCATCAAGCTTCTAAAAAGCAAAGAAGAAACAAAGAATATTCCTGTTATTTTTCTGACAGCGCACAGAGATGAAGAAAGCGAGCTAAGGGGGCTGTCGTTAGGTGCAATTGACTATATCGCCAAGCCATTTTCTCCTCCCCTTTTGCAAAAGCGGATCGAAATGCACTTGCTTGTAGAATCACAAAAAAAGTTGTTGCTCAATTTTAATAATAATCTGCAACTTATGGTGGATGAAAGAACTAAAACAGTTGTGGAGCTTAAAAATGCCTTTTTGGGAACAATGGCGGAGCTGGTTGAGTGGCGTGACGGTTCTACTGGCGAACACATAGGAAGGACAGAGCTTTATATGGAAATTTTAATTGATGCGCTGCAGGAACATGATTCATACAAAGAAGAGATATCAGCATGGGACAAAACACTTGTTTTGCAGTCAGCACAGCTTCATGATGTTGGAAAAATCGCAATTAAGGATAACATCCTCCAAAAGTCAGGCAAGCTTACAAAAGATGAATTTACCGAAATAAAGACACATGTTGGTTTTGGCGAAATGGTAATTGAGAAAATAAAACAAAAAACAACAGAACGGGCTTTTTTGGATCAAGCGAAAATTTTAATAGCTACACACCATGAAAAATGGAATGGAAACGGCTATCCAAGAGGTCTAAAGGGAAAAGAAATTCCTCTCCAGGGGCGATTGATGGCAATTGCCGATGTATATGACGCTCTTACCTCTGACAGGCCGTATAAAAAAGCCCTTTCCCATGAAGAAGCAATTGAGATTATTGTCAATGACAGTGGGGAGCATTTTGATCCTGACTTGGTAGATGTATTGTTGAGTGTTTCCGACAAATTCACCGAAGTCTCTGTATTGGTCAGCGCTGAGTATGGATATATTGAAGCATTGGAAGAAAAATAATAAAGTAAAAAACTATACATAATGAAAGAGATTGATTGCTGGGCTAAGGGCGACAGGGTGTGTTGCTTCAGGTGTACTGTCAATAATAAGGAATAAGTAAGCGTTATGAAAGAATTTGAAGGAGATTCCGTAGAAAGCCAGGACCCTTTTAAGCCAGTTGCAGATATACTTTTGGCGTATTTGAACGACATTGTTCATAACCCATCAAGCGCATCATTGGATATTGAAGCTTTGCCAGAATCTTTCCATGAATTTGGTAAAGGATTGCAATATTTTAGCCATTGTATTAATGAAAGCAAGGCGTTGACAAAAGAGCTTGCCATAGGAAATCTTGATTGCGCGCTGCCGTCACCAGGAAATGAAATCGCTTCCTCCCTAAAAATGTTGTATGCGTCGCTAAAGCATCTCACATGGCAGACCCAACAAGTAGCAAAAGGCGATTACAGGCAGCGTGTTAGCTTTATGGGAGATTTTTCTGCAGCCTTTAATAACATGGTCGAACAGTTGGAACAAAGGCGAAAAATCATCCTGGATGAAAAAAATAAGCTCGAAATGTATGTGCAGTTGATACTCGAAAACTGTCCAAATCCAATATTGCTGTTCGATAGAGATGGGAAATTGGCATACGCGAGCGATTCCTACTTTTACTTCTGCAGAACTTCCAGTGATGTCAGAATTTATGGAAAACAAATTCACGATTTGTTCTCCACTATTGTTTCGGAAGACTCTCTTTATGAAATCGAACAGATATACCAGAAAGCAATAATTGAAAAAAAAGTATTTGAGACAGAACAGGACATAGTTTTCAAAAGCGACAGGTTTGACAAGTATTTAAAGATACAGATAGCGCCCATGTTGAATGAAGGAAGAAATGTCGATGGTGTGATTTTATTTATTTTTGACATGACAGAAACTATACGGGCGCGTCGGGAAGCTGAGCGCGCCAGAGAACTCGCAGAGCAGTCAACGCGTACTAAATCTGATTTTCTCGCCAAAACGAGCCACGAAATACGTACGCCAATGAACGCAATACTTGGCATGGTGGAGCTTGCTCTGCGGGAAGATATTTCATCAATTGCAGGGAAACATCTTCGCACCATCAGACAGGCTGGATTTAACCTCATGACCATTATTAATGATATTTTGGATTTTTCAAAAATTGAGGCTGGAAAACTGGAAATTACTCCGTCAGAATATTCATTCCGTTCTTTGATAGATGATATACTAAATATAATCAAAATGAGAATATTGGACTCACGTTTGCGATTTGTAGTAAACATAGACAGCAACATACCAAGCGTGTTATTCGGAGACACAATCAGAATTCGCCAAATATTGCTAAACCTGTTAAGTAACGCTATTAAATATACTGAAAAAGGGTTTGTGGGCCTTTCCATAACTGTAGAGACAATAAATGATGATATCGTTACCTTGAAAATGGAAGTTAGCGATACCGGGAGAGGTATAAGGCAAGAAGAGATGGGGCTGTTGTTTAGTAACTTTACGCGGCTTGATTTGAAGAAAAATGCAACTATTGAAGGGACAGGTTTGGGGCTTTCCATAACTCTGGGCCTTGTCACAGCCATAAATGGCAAGATCGATGTTCAATCCGAATATGGCAAAGGGAGTACCTTTACCATCACCTTGCCTCAAAAGATCCTGGATAACGAAAAAATAGCAGTTGTTGAAAATCCGGATAAAAAGAGCGTACTGGTTTTTGAGCGGCGCGAAGTATACTCCAATTCCATTATTAGTACCCTGCTCAATCTGGGTATTGGCTACAAGCTTGTACTAACTGCTTCTGATTTTATCGACTGTCTGACAAGCAAGGATTACTCTTTTGCGTTGCTTGCGTCAGCATTATATGAAGAAGTCAAAGATAAATGCATAGATTTTAAACAAGATGTCAACTTCGCGGTAATTGTGGAATTTGGCGAAGTTATTTCAAACTGGAATATGAGTATCCTTTCCAGGCCGGTTTTTTCTATCTCTCTTGCCAACTTTTTGAATGGTGTTTCTGATAGCGATACTGACAGTTTAAAAATAGAGGCAAAGACGAGATTTATCGCGCCGGAAGCAAAACTTCTGATTGTCGATGATATAAACACTAATCTGGAAGTAATCAAAGGATTATTGCTGCCTTACAAAATGCAGACCACATTGTGTAAAAGTGGCATTGAAGCGATCGAAGAAATAAAATCTACCCAATATGATTTAGTGTTCATGGATCTCATGATGCCAGAGATGGATGGCGTTGAAACTGTATCGCATATAAGAGCCCTGGATAACAATAACCCATACTATAAGAATGTGCCAATTGTGGCGTTTACTGCTAATGCTGTTTCTGGCACCAGGGAAATTATGCTAAAAAAAGGTTTCGATGATTTTTTGTCAAAACCAATCGATATAACAAATCTGGATACAATTCTTGAAAAGTGGACCCCAAAGGAAAAACAAAAGATCCCGACAGAAAATGACAGCCAAAATACTGTGAGTCCTGGCTACAAAAAAAGTATAAAAATTGGCGGAATAAATGTGGAAAAAGGCATTATTATGGCTGGTGGAAAAATCGAAAGATATCAGGAAATACTTGCCCTGTTTCATAAAGATGGAATTGATAAAATCAGGAAAATCAAAACGTGCCTTGAAACGGATAATATAACGTTGTATGTAATTTATATCCATGCGTTAAAAAGCGCTGCTGGTATTGTCGGGGCCGACAAGATATCTGAAACCGCGAGCGTATTGGAAAATGCAGGAAATAATGATGACTTTGCTTTTATCCAGGCCCACAGCCCTGCATTTCTTGCAGAGTTTGAAACGCTCCTTCGCAATATTAATCTATTTCTGTCCAAAGGAGCAGAAAAAAGTCAAGTGAATCTTGTAGATATAGACAAGGAATTGCTCAGAGCAGAACTTTCCAAACTAAAGGCAGCGCTTGATAATTTTGATTTCGATGGAATCAACAATGCTGTTCAGTTCCTGCAGGGGTTTACTCAAGCAGATGGTATTGGTGATTCTATAAGCAGCATATTACAATACAAGCTGATCGGTGAATATGACGAAGCAATCTTGTTGATCGATGCGCTGCTGGGATGGCTCTAAAATTAAGCACCTGGGCTTGATTTATTACTTGGCAGGCGGATTTTTACTCTGAAAAAGTTTCACTATCTGTTTTGGAGAAGTGGCATTGATCACCTCTTCGCGGATATCTTTATTTGACAAGATAGAGCTAATGGCAGCGAGAAACTGAATATGCGGCCCTGTTGTTTTTTTTGGCGAAACCAACAAAATAAAAATCCGTGATATTTCTCCATCCATAGATTCAAATTCTATCCCTTCTTTTTTAATACCAATCGCTACCTCAATATCTTCAACACCATCTGTTTTAGCGTGGGGCAGGGCAATACCATTACTCATGCCGGTACTCATGGTTTTTTCCCGTTCAAATACATCACTAAGAGCCATATCCCGATCAAGAAGCTTGCCCTGAGCAGCCAATATATCCACCAGTTCAGTAATTACCTCTTCCTTGGTAACACTGGAAAGATTAACAGAAATACATTCCTGGGTAATTTGCGCCAGCAAATCCTGACGGCTCCTGCCATCGCTCAAAAGACCTTTTTTCATGCTCTTTGGATCAGAAGATTCTTTTAGTTTCCGGATCGATTCGTGCAGCATCACAATAACTTCATAGACCTCGGTCTTTACAAATTGCATATCTGTTTTGGAAGTTTTGATAGTTATAGAATTTCCTTCCTCGGCAATTGAAAGGATAATATCATCTTTTCTGGCTTGACAAACCCTTTTATCAAAATTCATCACTTGTACATAAAAACCTTCATCGCGGAGATCATCATATATGGTATTTACAACAAGGTCTGCGATTTCACTGGAAGGAAATTTCCAGGTCATTGATTCTGTGTCATCGCCTTTGACTGGCTTGCGTGTGCCTGAACCTGCAAGTTTTAAGCTCGCATTAAGCAAGGGAGGGACCACAACTGTTGTGAGCAGGATCATAAGGATAAGAACAGCAAACAACTCCTGGCTTAGAATACCTATTGCAAGGCCAATGCCTGCCAGAATAAGAGTCATTTCACCGCGAGGCGCCATGCCTAAACCAATACGCATTGCCCCTTTTACATTAAAACCCAAAAACAGGGCAGAACCACCACAACCTATAAGCTTTGCGATAATAGCTGCTGCTGCATATATTCCGCCAAATGCAAGCACAGGCAATGAAATCATGTCGCGGAAATTTACCATCATCCCCATGACAGCAAAAAATATTGGGACAAAAAATTCATAAAGTCCCCGGGTGCACTCTTGAATTACAGGGGCAATGTCGGTCTTTGAAAGGGCAAGACCTGCAATGTATGCGCCAATGATCATGGCAAGCCCCTGTTTCTCAAAAATCCCACCCAAAATTAGTGCAATACCCAAAGCCAATATGGAGAAACTAATGGAATCCTTAAACAATTTGAGAAAGTTTGCAATTTTTTTTGAAAAAATAACTCCAAGAGCAACGCACCCCAGCCAAATGCCAAAAACCTTGGCAGCAGTAGCCAAAATCGGCGGCAAATGTAAAACTTCTCCAGCATGAGGATCCCCGGCAATTACTGCGATTATTCCCAACACTACTGACAGGGCAATAATGGTAAGTACATCATCAAAGAGCGATGCTGCAAGAATTGTTACACTTTCAGGAGAATCCATCTTTTTTTGGTCTGATAATAGCCGGGCTACGATTCCAAGAGAATTAGAGGTAATGAGCACTCCCAAAAAAAGAGATCGCGGGTCTGTAAAAGAGGTTTGGAACATCAGCATTCCTACAAAGCAGCCTGCTGCAAAAGAAGCAAGTACCCCGCCTGTACTAATGATACCCCCTGCCAGGGAATAGCGGAGGAAAAGCCTGATATTGGTTTCAAGACCAGAAGCAAAAAGGAGAATAATCGAAGCAACTATGGCAAAAGCATATAATTCAGTGCTTACTGACAGAGAACCAGCAGCCAATGGAAAAATGCCATGCGGAAAGCCTGGCAATTGTATTCCCCCAAGGGCATACGGGCCAATAATGATCCCCGCGATAAGTTCTCCCAAAACTTGTGGAACACCAATTTTTTTTGCTAAATTGCCAAAAAAACGTATTGCAAAGAGGATTATTCCCAGTTGCAAGATCAAAATTGCCATTAATTCTGTTACTGACTCGTGTTCCATATCGCAAAATTCCTTATTATATAGAAGAATTATACTATATAATAAAAAATTCTTCTATATAATAAAAAATTCTTCTGGGGCCAAAGAGAAAAGAAGATAATCGTGAAAAGAGGATAATCTAAAATTAAGGCTGTCCAAAAGCCAGTAAGCTTTTGGACAGCCTTATATTACCATATTGCCGATGGACCGCGCACTACGCGGAACCCATTAACCCATGTTGCAGTATCGGGAGTATCGCTCATCCTTACCACGCTTCGTACATTACTGACAGCATTACTCCATGCACCGCCACGTCTTACCCTCTGATGAGAAAGTGCGCCGTGGTAGGCTTGGTCTATGGAGGGACCTCTGGGGTTAATAAATCTGTCCGCGGAAGTAGTATAATAACTGCTGTTGTAAGAAGCGAAAACGTCCCAGACCCACTCAGATATATTTCCGCTCATGTCATAAATACCCAAAGCATTGGGTTGCATTCTTCCTACAGTTTGAGTAGCTCCTGCGCCCTGAGTAGCAACGGTAGTGTTATACCAGGCAACAAGGGTCGGGTCATTACTTCCAGAATAAATAAAGCCGCCCGGCGAGTTATGCCCACCCCTTGCTGCGAATTCCCATTCTGCCTCGGTTGGCAGACGGTAACCTCGCTTGGTAAAATCAACATTTATTGTCCCACCGGTAATGGGGAATGCGCCCAATTCACTTGTTATTATGGTATTCTGCCGAGTTCCAGTTCCGGCTAACATAGCACCTCTGGTTGGACCTGTAGCCCAGGAATAGACCTGTTCAGAAGGGCCCAGGCTCGGGTCCGAATTGGTAAGCCTGATGCAATACTCAATCGCATCAAACCAGGATACCCTATCAACTGGACGGACATCATTTAAGTAGAATTGGCTGGGGTTAATTCCCATTACCTGTGCATACGATCTGTTTGTATCAACTCTGCCTAACTGCGTTATTGGAAATCTGCTTATGAAAAAACCGTCCACAGTTACGCGGCGCGTTGGATAGGCATGATAGGCCGCAGGGCTGCCAGAGACTCCGGAATCACCCATAATAAAGCTGCCGCCCGGCACCCAAACCATATCTGGTAAAGCTTCAACCCACCTGGCGTAGAGGTTTAAATCAGCGGTTATTTGCTCATTGAAATTCCATTTCGTTGGTCTGAGTAAACCATCTCTGGTTGCACGATTAGCACCGTTGATATCGCCTGGAGGAGTAGAAGGGATATTGCTGGGATACCAGCCTAAAAATGACCATCTGGTATCAACTGTACCCGAAGGTAATGGCGGAAGCGCAGGCATAAACGGTTCAATAGCTCTACCGCCAGTGCGCACACGCTGAGGTGCCGGTTCCCTAAAGTGGTTTCTATCTATTGTAAACCCTGGAGGGTTCCCCAAGTGAAATACAACAGTGTATTCCCGAGGTACCCAAGTAGCAGACAGAGTCATGTTACGGGTCACTCCTCTATTGAAGTCCCAATCATTACCTGACTCATCAACCCAGCCATTAAAAGCCATTTCTGAAAATGTCATAGGTGGTGGTTCTACAATCCTATTGCCATGTGTAATTTCCTGGGCAGGAGGAGCTGGTGTTCCCCCAGCAGCATTAAATGTTACGCGGTAGATATTTGGAACCCATCTTGCATGAAGAGTAAATACATCATTTATTAACATGCCATACTGCCGAAGATCAACTTCCCTTATTGAACTTGTCGCGAAATCCCATTGATTGCCTCTATCATCAAACCACCCCTCAAAAGTATGTCCTTCTCTGACTAAAGGGCCTGGATCTATGATTCTACCGCCAGTGTTTCCCTGCAGCCCTGTATATATAGTAAAATTCACACGCGTTAATTCTGTGCCATTTGGCCTGGTTCCGCCATTCACCTGTAAATGCACAGTGCGGACATAAGTACCCCACCAGGCGTAAAGGGTTGTAGTGCTATCATTTTGACCAGCGACTGTGTCTTCCGCGAAGTTCCATTGCCGACCGCCGCCATCTGACTCTGTAAACCAGCCGATCAAACCGTGTGTACCATTAGTTGGTAAAACAGGAGGCTCTGTGATTTTAGCTCCCTGTACTACTTTTTGGGTTATTATCGGTGGTGATCCTTGGGATATTATCAGAAATCCGGCGGGAGTTGCTATAGGATCACCAACACCACCCTGGTTTCTTGGAAAATTCGCTGGGTTGTTCTCGAATATATTGAGATAGTCTGTTTGGAATCGTACATTAACAAAGTTGGTTCTCCATTGAGCTGTAAGGGTAATAATACCATCGCGGTTCACATCATCTTCTGGTGTTACCCTGCGCGTATTCATATCCCAAGGTTCGCCACGTTCATCAATCCAACCAGCAAATCCTAAGGAGGTGTCAGGGTGGGTTATAGCACGAATTCTTGGGACAGTGTTGCCCCAAAGTACCCTTATGGGGTATGGCTGCGGGCTTCCGCCCCTTGTATCCAGGAATACAACGGCAAAATTTACTCCACTTGTTTCTACTGGAACAACAGTGTCCTCAGGCCACCAGGTTGCCATAATAGGGTTATGACAAGCTACAAAACAAGCGCATATCAACGCTATAAGGCCTAAAACAAGCTTAGCATATCTATTTTTCATATTTTATATCTCCTGCTGCTTTGACAAGGGTTGTTTATTCTGTCTGCAATCGCCACCGCATATATGCCTGAAAAGAAATAACCTGAGATTCTTCAGGTGGATCAATATAATTTGGCGAAAGAGTTGTTTCAAGTATAGCATCATTAGTATCCGAAAGCAAATTTTTTTCTTCTATAGTAGCTGATGGCGTCCTGCCCCAACAAGATCTGACAGCAGGTTGGCACTCACATGATGCGACAAAAAAGAAAATAACAAAGATCGCAGCAATATAAAATACTTTTTTCCCCATATTTTTTCCCTTCTATTACTAAAAATAAAAGCCAAAGCCCCAATCCTGATGGACTGGGGCAATGTGCTGTCTGGAAATGCTCAACTGCCTAAAATCTGTAACTAACTGTAATATCGAATCTTACGCCAGAGAAGACATTGTCAATCCATGCGCCTGGCTGATTCCTTTGTTTTTCAAAGAAATCCCCAGACTCAAAGACCAGGCTTTTGAGGCTAAAGAAAAAGAATCTGTCCAAAAAAGCATTAAGCCCAGCGCCAATTACCAGATTATTAAAAGGAGACAAGGTCATACCCAAGCCAAGGCTATTGGCTTCGGCTGAACCTGAAAGGTCCCATTTATTGCCCCATTCAAATCCAGCTAATGCCCAAGATGTGTAATCTGAGTTGCTAAGGAGCAACCAGTCAATAAGATGAAGGCTGGCGCCAGTATAAAAAGTAAGTTTTTCGCAATTATGATATCTAAGACCTGCGTCAAGACCAGCAGAAACTCCAAACAAATCAGTAGAAAAAGCATTATGGCTTTCTATAAAGCTTGCAGTCATATAAGCTACAGTAAAATTTGGGCTAAAACCTGCTGATAATTTTCCAAAATCAAATATTTGACTATATGCTGCTCTAAATCCAATTCCCCAACTGCCATCGAATCTATTGGCATTAGCGCCAGCAATTATTTTTTCATCACCACTAAAGCTGTCTGCAAATGCTTTTATAAACGAAATATCTCCCCAGATTCGGGAATTATCGTTAAAATTGTAATTTACACCTGTTTGTATACCAAGTCTGCTTCCCCATGTATAAGTTGCTTCAATATAATCATCATTACCAGGGAATGTATCTGGGCGTCCCAAAATATGTCTATTTGCAAATTGATACCCTACTGTTATATAAGGCTCAAGATTACCCAGATATACACCACCACGGGTTATTGAAATGAGCGGAGCATTTTGTCTGAATCTATTGACGGTTTCAAGACCTGAATCGTTTTCTTTTATTGTTTCTGTATTGAATTTAAAATCAAGTCGAAAAGCTCCAAAAACTGGAGAAGCAACAAGAAATGCCAGATTATTCTCCCATAATAAATTGGAAGAGGAAATTGTGTCATTACCAATGGTTAATCTGTCTCCTCCTGCATTTAACATAGAACCATGGTAGTAAATAGCAAGATATAAGCAGTCAAATGTTCTTGCAAACCCAATGCTACCAGGGTCAGTGCTCATAAAAAAGAAGTTTCTGATACTTGGATCAAAAAAAGTTGCATCGATATAATTATCAATATCAGAAGTAAAAATCCCGGCGCTATACCTTGCTTCCGTAGACATAGTAGATGTAGCGTAGAAGGAGTCAAACAAGCCGCCCAGCAAATTACGAGGTGGTGTTATAAGGTCTGGTGTTACGGGTTTTGTGCCTAACTGCGCCCAAACTGTTCCTAATAACAAGAAATAGAGTGTAAAGCATAAAATAATCTTTTTCATAAATCACCTTTTTAGTAATTATTTATTTTATAATACATAATCCTAAAGATATCAAATCTTTATTCCGAAACATTATATTTCTTATAATATATCGGTTCTCAAGGTGTTTAAACTAAATACCTGAAACGTATATTAAGATAAAAAGTCAAGCTTTAGATTATCCTTTATACACCCATATCTCTTGACGATAAGTGAAATAGTATGAAAAATTCACTCTTTATTAATTGTATCGGGTTATCTGAATATGCTTTTAAAAAACTCCCCTCTGGTAATACAAGTTTTGAAACAGTTATTGAATACTCAAAAACAGTGCCAGAATGTAACAATGTTTTTATTATGTGCCTGGAGCAGGAAAAAGAGAAGTATCAAAAGCTTAGTGATAAAATAAAAACCGATAAGCAATTAAATTTCCATATTATTAGCCATGAGAATTGGGACTCAAGCCTCCTTTTTGAATCACTTATTACAGCAAACAGGGTTTTGCCTGACCATAAAAATATTTTTTATATTTATGGGGATACCCCTTTTCTTGATCCAGACCTTTCCAGAAGGATTTATAGCAACCACGAAGTATATAGCGCCCAGTACAGCTTTTCGGATGGCGGTCCATACGGTATTGTTCCGGAAATTATTGCAGTTGAGATCGCGGATGCTTTAAAAGTCCTTTCAGATAAAGATAAACTGCCAATCAAAAGAGATACGATTTTTACAATAATACAGCGCGATATCAATTCATTTGATATTGAAACACATCTTACAATAAAAGATTTAAGAATGCTTAGAATCACGCTTGCAGCAGATTCCAAAAGAAATTTCAAACTTCTTGAAAACTTTGATAAAGCAGGGATAAAAGGCGAAAGTAAAATAATAAATATTTCAAATGCCGAAGAGGAAATGCTCCGTACAGTTCCTGCGTTTTATGCAATACAAATATCAGGCAAATGTTTTCAGTCATGCAGCTACTGCCCTTATCCAGTAATCAATCCAAATCTTTTAAACAGTGCTGATTTTATGAGCCTTGAAAACTACTCCATGATTCTTGAAAAAATCGCTGATTTTTCGGAAGATGCTGTGATATCGCTCTCTTTATGGGGAGAGCCCTCCACCCATCCTGATATTGAAAAATTTATTTTTAAAACTCTTGAGTATGAAAATTTTACCCTTTTGATCGAGACTTCGGGCATTGGCTGGAAAAATGAAACACTAAAAATGGTGGCAGAAAAAACAGGTAATACAAAAAGGATCATTTGGATACTTTCTCTTGATTCAGATAACAAGGAAGTTTATAAAACACTCCGCGGTGAAGGTTTTGATAAAGCTATTGGCATGGCAGAAACTCTTGCTGGATATTTCCCGGAAACAACATACATTCAGGCAATAAGGATGAATGAAAATGACTCTGTTCTTGAAAAATTCTACAAATCGTGGAAAGCAAAAGGGAAAAAAGTAATTGTGCAAAAGTATGACAACTTTTGTGGATATATTCCTGACAGAAAAGTAACAGATATTTCCCCTCTTAAAAGGATCCCATGCTGGCATTTAAAAAGAGATGTATCAATACTTTGTGATGGTACAGTCCCCTTGTGCAGAGAAGATATTGAAAATAAAAATGTTCTGGGGAATATTTTTTCAGATTCTATGGAAAAAATATGGGATAACGGAATAAAGTATTATAAAGAGCATCTTGTACAACAATATAATGGGATATGCAGGGAATGCGATGAGTACTATACCTACAACTTCTAAGCGAATAAGAATTTCCTATACAGTACTTGGGGGAACAGAAAAACCTGAAACTAAAAACAGGCTCGACAGGCTTTCCCTTCTTGTACTTAACAGGGGAAAATCAATATTCAAAACTGAATTTTTCAAAGAAATAGAACATCTTGGGTTCTCCAAAGTCATATCAATTGAAAACCCAGGTGTAAACTATGAAATTGAAACTGTATCCAGGAAATTCCCTTTTGTAAAATTTCTCCTTTTGCAGGAGAGCTGCAGCGCAGGAGAGCAAATAAATATAGGGATCGAAGAAGCAAAAAGCGAATATATCTATGTTATATGGAATGATATAAAGCCTTGCCAATCATCTATTTCATTAAGATTATTTGAAAATTTAGGAAAAGAAGATTTTTTATGCACAGTGCCTATCATGAAGCCCAACATGGGAGAGGCGATCCCTTCTATTGTTATTCCTGCTTTTAAAAAACGGGGTCTTAAAATAATATATACAGTTCCAAACAAAAACAGTGTTATCTCTCTTTTCCCTTATGATTACTGCGGAATATATAACAGAGAAAAATTTCTTTATACAGGCGGGTATGATTATTCGATTTTAAACCAGTATTGGCAGAAAATGGATTTTGGATTCAGGGCAAATATGTGGGGAGAAAAAATCGTATGCAATACATCTCTCCAAGCTACATACACTACAGATGTTATTGGCGATGATACTTCTATAGATAAATATTACCGTATTTTTTTCCTGAAAAATCTTGCAGTAAGGTTTAATGGAGACTCAGGGTATCTGCCATGGTCAAAATTCCTGCATTACTTTTTAAGATCCGGGGAAGGTTTTTTTTCAGCAAAAAAGAATTTTAAAGAAGCAAAAAAATGGGTTGAGCTAAATAAATTCCGATTTAACTTTGATAGCAGGAGTTTGATGGAACTATGGTCAGATCCGGAAAAATAGCAGTTTTTCTTCAGGCAAGAATAGGTTCTGCCAGATTACCATCGAAGACTCTCTTACAGCTTGGCAACATGACTACAGTAAGCAATGCAATGGTGAGGTTAAAAAAAATCAATGCAGATTACCATGTTCTTCTTACAGACAAGGAGAGCATAACAGCGCTTGAAAAAGAAGCATTGCAATGTGGTTTTGACATAATGGAAGGGCCTGGCGAAGATGTTCTAAAAAGATTTACAAATGCTATTGAAAAATATAACCCTCATACTTTTATAAGAGCTACAGCAGATAATCCGTTGGTTTTTTATAAAGAAGCTTCATTGATACTTGAAAAACACCTTGAGAAAAATGCAGACCACAGTTGGTTTTTGGGAATGCCTCTTGGCGCAGGAGTTGAGATCGTAAAAGCAGAAAAACTTCTTGAAGCAGAGAGACTTACCAATGATCCCTATGACAGGGAACATGTTACCCCATATATTTATAAAAACAGCGCAAAATATATGCTTAACCACTTAAAAGCGCCCGAAGAAATTTGTTATCACCTGGGGAGAATAACTATAGATACTTTGACTGATTACAATTATCTTCAAAAAATATTTTGTCTACAACCAGACTTTATTAATGATACTGTAAAACTGGTAGAATGGCTTAAACAAAACCCTCATCCAGATGTAAAAAATGCTGATGTGAAAACATGAAAAAAATACTTTTTATCCCAACAATAAAAAAAAACAATGGCACAGGGCATTTAAAACGCACTATTAAGTGGGCAAAATCAACTCTGTATGAGTCATTTATCTATTTGCCATTGATTCCCCCATATTTCCCTGATTTAAAAGAAGTTGAGAAATCTATTGTCTTTGACCTATCGGGAAAATATGATATCGCAGTTTTTGACATGAAAAAAAGTAACCCTTTACTGATAAAAAACCTTGAAAAAACAGCAGAAATATTAGTTTCTGTAGATGAAGGGGGAAAAGAGAGGGAAAATTTTGATTACCTTATTGATACTCTCCCAAACACTGTTTCCAAAACAGCGCCTGCTAACATTTTTTCAACAGATCTGCTTGGGTATCAAGATAAACGTAACATCGAAGGAAAATCTCTCTCTACAAAAAAAATCAATAATATCCTTATAAGTTTTGGGGGAGAAGATAGTAAAGATATTACAAGAAAATTGCTTGAAAAGGGGCAAAAGGATAATCTTTTTAAAGACCCTTTGCAGAATGTAACTGTTGTTATAGGGCCTCTTTTTAAAGACAAAGAGTATATAAAAAATAACTTTGGTTTTTTTAATATAGTGGAATCACCTCCATCTCTGTTAAATCTTATAGAAGAAGCAGACATTGTTTTTACCTCTTTTGGGCTTACTGCTTATGAAGTATTATATGCAGGCAAAGAGCTGGTATTAATAAATCCTTCAAAGTATCATAGAAAACTCACCAGGCTTGCAGGCTTTTGCGAAGCAGGGATCATAAATCCAGATATTAAAAAAATAAAAAAGATAATTAACAATCCTGCATTATGCAGACTCATTGCCCCAACGCAGGCCAAGGCAGAGCAATTATCAAAAATCGATGAACTATTCCTAAAAATAGCAGAAACAGAAAAAATCCCCCTTAAGGGTGAGTGCCCTGTGTGTAAAGGGGATGGGAAAATATATAAAAGATATCTTTATAAAAATTATTTAAAATGCAAAAAGTGCAGCATTGTATATCTGCAAAATATAGGGAAAGAAGAAAAAGTATATAATAAATCATACTTTTTCGAAGAATATAAAAAACAATATGGCAAAACATATATCGAAGATTTTCATCACATATCAATTGCTTCTCAAAAAAGGGGAGATATAATCAACAAGTTTGTAAAAAAAGGAAAAGTGCTTGATATAGGCTGCGCTTATGGCCCTTTTTTATATGTAATGAAAGATAAATATAACTGTTATGGGATCGATATTTCCGAAGATGCTGTAGAATATGTTAATAAAGAGCTTGGGATAAAAGCTATTACCGGAGATTTTTCCTGCGCTTTATTGCGGCATCCCTGCCACGGCGCAGGACGTGACATCCATGTCGCAGTCCTTGATTTTTCTGAAGGTGCTTCGCAGTCTGAAGGCGCTTCGCAGTCTGAAGACGCTACGCAGGATGAAAAAGAGGACTGCTCAAAATTCGATATAATTACAATGTGGTATGTTATTGAGCATTTTAAGAATGGTGGAGAAATTATTGAAAAAGTTGGAAAACTTCTTAATAAATCAGGAATGTTTGCTTTTTCAACCCCTAATTTATCAGGCATAAGCGGTATACATAATAAAAATAAATTTCTGGAATCAAGCCCTTCTGACCACTATACTCTCTGGAATATTTTATCTGCTAAACATATACTTTCAAAGTTTGGATTTAAAGTAGTCAAAGTAAGATGTACAGGACATCATCCGGAAAGATTCCCCTTGATTTTGCAAAAGATTTTCGGATTCAAAATATTAAGTCTTATAAGCAGGTTTTTTAAACTTGGTGATACATTTGAAATTTATGCGATGCGTAAAAATTGATCAATGTTTTATAGGAACAGGTTGATATGTCAAATAAAATTGATAACAAAAAAAGTGCTATTGTAATATTAGGCGCAGGAATTATGCAAATACCAGCAATAAAATCTGCAAATAATATGGGGTTTGCTTCTATTGTATTTGACGGAGACAGCAATGCTCCTGGTAAAGATTTTTCAAGTTATTTTGAAAATATAGATTTTTCAGATAAAGACGCCCTTTTGGAAAAATGCCTTTCCTACAACGTTATTTGTAATATTAAAGCGGTTTTTACAGCAGGAACAGATTTTTCCTATATAGTTGCATGGCTTTCGGAAAAACTTGGATTAAAAACAATAAGTTATGAAACTGCTCTTAAAGCAACAGATAAATCCCTTATGAGAGAAGCATTTTCAGCTGCAAATGTTTCATCTCCCAAATTTATTATGACAACCAGCAGCAATATTGATGAAGATCAGGTGCAAAACCTTGGATATCCGCTTGTAGTAAAGCCTGTAGACAGTATGGGCGCAAGAGGGGCAGTAAAAATAGATAATTTTGCGCATCTTAAAGAAGCAATTGAAAAAGCAGTGAAATTTTCACGATTAGGGAAAGTCATAATAGAGCAATTTCTGCAGGGACCTGAGTTTAGCCTTGATGCTGTAATAAAGGATGGAAACATACATATTTGCGGAGTTGCAGACAGACACATATATTTTCCCCCCTATTTTGTTGAAATGGGACACACAATGCCCTCTGCATTCCCAAAAGAAGTAGTAGATGAAGTTATAAGTGTTTTTTGCGACGGGATACGAGCAATAGGGATAGATAACGGAGCTGCCAAAGGGGATATAAAATATGTAGATGGGAGAGCTATTGTAGGAGAAATTGCAGCAAGGCTTTCCGGCGGCTATATGTCTGGCTGGACATTCCCGTATTCTACAGGGTTCTCTGTTATAGATGCTGCTTTAAAAATAGCTTTAGACAAAGATCCAGGAGAAGTAAAATATTCATACGATAATACATCAGCAGAAAGGGCTTTTATATCAATATCTGGTATTGTTGATTCAGTTTATATTCCTGAATATTTAAAAAACAGATGTTCAGATAACGCTGTAAAAGAGCTTTTTATAATTGTTAATCGCGGGGATAAGGTAAATTTTCCCAAAAATAATGTAGAAAAGTGCGGAAATGTTATTGCTGTGCATAAAGAGCGCTCCGAAGCTGTTTATGCTGCAGAAGAAGCGTGCCGTAACATTATTGTTAAGCTAAAACCCGGTGATGAAACAACATTTAATTTTATTTTTGGTGAAAAAGAAAAGTGGATACCCGATGCTTTTGCTTTTGACAACAATATACTTGATTCCATGCCAGATTTTTATGGAAACCCCGAAATATCAGTCTTAAAAGAGAAAATCAATGTTTTTTTGCCTGATATTTTTAACAGTAATAACGAAAGTTTTGGAACAGACTGGCATGGAAACTCGCTTAAAAAAGCAATTGAGGCAATTGAAAACTTTGCAAATCTTAGGTTTATAAGAGAAATCCCGGAAAATAACAAGTTTGCTCTTGGTAAAATTTTCTGGAAAAGTGTAACAAGAGGAAGTATTCAAGGAAGTATATGGATTGTTGAAACAATTGCCGATTATATAAAAAATGGGAGGAATTTAAATAATATAAAATGGGTATAAAAAAAGTTTTTGTTATTTTTTTACTATTTTTAATAATTCCATACTTATCTGCGCAGGAAATAGCTCTTGATGAATTTGTAAGGGCAAATAATTTTGTATACACATGGTCACCATTTCTTAATACAGGCGAGCTAAGACATGGTAATAACAGCTTCCGCTTTAAAGTTGGAGAAGACTTTATAGTGTATAATCATAGAGAGATTATAAGCAACAGTCATATATCAAGAAAAAATGGATCATTGATGCTCGATGCAAAAACCGCAGATGTAATATTGCGAAAAACAAGAGTTTCTGCGGCAAATGTTCCCACAGCTAATGTGCCTCCAGTTAATGTTCCCACAACAAATGTCGCAAATACCAGAGTAGATAATAGAAATTTACACCCTTCGGGCTATAGAGTCGCAGCAATTTTAATTGATCCGGGTCATGGCGGAAGAGACCCTGGAGCAATAGGCCGCCATACAGTAAATGGAAAGCCTTTTGTAATAAATGAAAAAGATATAGTTCTTGATATTGCGCTTGAGCTTAATAGAAGGCTTTTAGCAAGATATAATGATAAACGGATAATCTTGTCCAGAAGGGATGACACTTTTATTTCTCTTGAAGACAGGGTAGAAATAGGAAATAGCTTTAAACTTGAAGAAAATGAAGCAATTATTATGGTATCAATACATGCTAATGCTTCGCTTAATAGAAATGCAAGGGGTTTTGAGGTTTGGCATTTACCTCCTGAGTATCGAAGGAATTTAATCGATGCAACAACCATTGATAATAGCAGAAGAGATATCCTCCATATTCTTAATGAAATGCGTGAAGAGGAATTCACTATACAAAGTCTGCTTCTTGCTCAAAATATCCTTGCTGGTCTTGATACTTCGATAGGAGGTGGTGATAAAGAGCTAAACAGAGGTTTAAGGGAGCGAACCTGGTTTGTTGTCAGAAATGCGAAAATGCCTAGTGTTTTAGTAGAAGTAGGGTTTGTAACAAATACAGAAGAGGCGCAACAACTTGCAAATAGAGCCCACTTGATGAAAATAACAGAAGGGATTTATAATGGCATAGTAAAATTTATTGATAATTTTGAAACAATAAATTTTGGTGGAGAAAGATAACTCGATGATTAAATTAAAAAATTTAAAAGCCAGATCCTCGGATTTTGAAATAACTCCAAGAACAGTTATTTCGCTGTTATTATTAGTAATATTGATTATTTCACTAACATTATATTTTACATCAAATTTTCGCAGAACAGACAGAATTTTCTTTTTTCCGGACAGCAGGAGCGGTAATACAATAGGGGAAGCCAGAAAAATACCCAGAATTCCGTTTGATAGAGAAAAAAATATGGAAATCTTTGTTAAAGAACTCCTTTTGGGGCCTATGAGTATAAATCTTGACCCTCTTTTTTCTACAGGAACAAGGCTGGAAAAAATTCTTTTTAGAAATAAAATTGTCTACCTAGACCTCAATTTTATGGCACTTTTGCCCGATAAAAGAGCAGTACATGATTTTAGCAGTAGCATTATGCTTGTTGAGAAAAATATAAAATTTAATTTTCCGTTTGTTGAAAATGTGATTATAACGATTTTAGGACAAGTGCCTGAAATTGGTTTGTAGCAAATATTTTTTTCAATAAAAATAAGTTATAGTGTTTAATATTGTAAAATATTAAAAAAATATAAAAGTTATTGACAAAATCTGTACCTATTTTATAATTATATAAAGGTTTATAAACAAAAGGAGCAATAGATGAGACGTTTCTCCATCTTTTTAACAACATTATTTTTTGTATTTGGTGCAACTTTATATGCTAATGAAGCTGTATTAATTGATTTTTCAAGATTGGCCGCGGATTTTCCGCCTGATAATCCAAGAGAAAATGCAAGAACAATGGTGGATTTTTCTGCAAGAGCTGGTACGTCCTTTAGTGACACAGACAGAGCAGCAATGAGAACATCACTTGCTATAGATAACTGGGAAGTAAGATTAGCTCCCTCTGCAAGAAGGATCAATAATCAACGTTTGACAATGGCAAGAGAAGTGCCTGTATTGCCAACAGCCAGAAGATTTGCTGGTGACAGAATAATGGGTGTAAGGGTTAATTTCCCTAACGAGCCATTTAATTCATGGGCTTCAATAAGACCACCTTTTGAAATCCCGGCTTTCCAAAGAATGTCTTCTGTAGATGAAAGTGGTAATGTCATTGAAGATATGAGCGACAGACATGGTAATAAATTTACCGATGGTTTTGGAGTTGTAAAGAATGTTGGAGTTCTAAGAACAGTATCAATGAATATGTACGGTTCTAACTTTCCTCATGGAATTGAAGTAGTTCTTAAAGATCAGAATAATAGAGAACATGTAATTTTTATGGATTATATGAATTTCGAAGGCTGGAGAACTATTACATGGAGAAATCCTAATTATATCGCGGAAGTAAGAAATAGAACTTTGCACGCTATACCACTTTATCCAAATGCAACACCATATGTAAAACTTGCGGGCATCAATATCAGAAAGGATGCAATGCAGGAAGGTGGAGATATAATTACCTATATTAGAGATATTACAATAACTTTTGACAGAGCTATTAATGAGTTTGAAAGAGATATTGATGAAGAAGCAATATGGGGAATCATGACCGAAAGGGAAGATGCAAGAAGAACTGCGGAATTCGAAAGACTCGGACATATACAAGTGTTAAGATATCTTGAAACACAGAGAATGTTTAGAGAAACTGAAGCAGCAGGCAATTAACTAATAGATTTGGTGAAGATAACTTAATACAAATTAAAAAGCTCTCCATTTGGTAAAATTGGAGGGCTTTTTTAAAATTTAGGGTTGTTAAAAAGTAAAATAGTGATTTATATTATAGATAAATAATAGTAGAATAGTAAGTGTAAATAAACTGGCAGATTATACTGCTAAATCTTATTTTAAAATTGAGAAAATATGAGTGATTATTTAGATCCGGCAAATGAAGAACTGTTGAAAGATTATTTTATGGAAGCGCAAGCTCAAATAGAGATTCTGGAAAGAAACATTCTTGTCCTTGAAGATGATCCTAAAAACAGAGAAGCAATTGATGAGATATTTAGGGCAGCTCACACTCTTAAAGGGAATTCCGGAGCTGTTGAGATGTTTGAAATAGCAGAATTTACACATCAGATGGAAGATCTTCTTGACGAAATTCGGGGTGGAAAAGTTTCTGTAAACGGCGAAATTATTGACACAATGTTGGAAGCAATCGATATTGTCAAGGAAATGATAGAGTCCAGAATGGCTGGAGAGATTTACAGTGCAGATTATAAAAAGGTAAAGGATCGGCTTAAATCTTTTATGGCAGGTCAGAGTGGAGCTGGTCAGAGTGCTCAGGCCGGAGCTGGCAAAGGTGGTCTGCTTAAAAAAGGAGAAGCTATTATTAAACAAGCTTCGGAAGCAGCAGCTGTAGTCAGTGAAAATAAAAAACTTAGTAAAAATGAAATAATTGAACTATATAGTTCTGTAGAAAAAGGTGAGCGCTTATATAATGTTGAGGTTGCCTTTAATAAAGATAACCCCATGAATTCCATAGGCGGAGTACAGGTTTTTGCAAAGCTTAAGGAAATCTCCAGCGTACTAATGACAAAACCTGATTTTGATATGCTTTACGAAGATAACTATTATCCTATTGTTGACTATTTTGTTGCAACAACAATTTCCCAAGATGAACTTCCAAATATGGTAAAACTTGCAGATGTAACAGATAATATAATTGTTACAGAGATTAAATCTCCTGAAGGCAGCGATATGCCTGTGGAAAAGCAAGTTTCTGAAAAACCTGCTGCTGTTGTTGCAGAAGCTCCAGGCAACGCAATGGATGATGAAAAAGTTGCTGATGACAAGGTCGACCTTTCTGAAGAACAAGATGATGATAAGGATGATAAATTAAGACAACAGAAAACTAAAAAAGCTGTTACATCAGAGTCTACTATCCTTAAAGTTGATTCAAAAAGAATTGATAATCTTCTAAATCTTGTAAGTGAAACTGTAATAAATAAAGCAACATTTAACCAGATTAGCACACAATTCCTGGGCGTTCTTAATGATATGCATAGTAAATATATAAAGATTAATGACGTAGTTTCCAGTATTTATGATAGTATGGAAAGCTTTAAAGAAGATGGCAATGAAAAAAATGTAAAAAAAGACCTATATGTTGAATATGAAAAAATTAAAACAGATACCTACAATATAGAAGCTTCATTAAAGAATACAATTACAAAACTTGTTAATGCAGCGCAAAATTTTGGACGAATAGCAAATGAGCTCCATGAGGGTGTCTTGCAAATTAGAATGGTTCCCATAGCGCAAATTTTTTCAAGATTTCCAAGGCTGGTAAGAGATGTTTCTAAAAAACTTAACAAAAAAATACAACTTGTAATAGAAGGTGAAGAGACAGAGCTTGATAAATCAGTAATTGAGCAGCTTCTTGATCCTTTAATACATCTTGTAAGAAATTCTATGGATCATGGAGTTGAAACGCCTGAAATAAGAAAACAGAGCAATAAAAAAGAAGAAGGAACAATTATTCTTAGGGCAAGAAATGAAGGAAACATGATCCACATTGAAATTGTTGATGATGGAAAAGGTATTGATGTAGATATTGTACGTGAAAAAGCAATAAGTAGAGGAATTATCCATCCCGGAAAGAATTTAACCGATGTAGAAGCTTATAATTTGATTTTTGAACCAGGATTTTCAACTGCAAAGGAAATTACAGATATTTCTGGTCGCGGTGTGGGTCTTGATGTTGTAAGAAAATCAATAGATAAATTAAATGGCTCTGTAAATGTATGGTCGAAAAAAGGGGTAGGAACAACAACATCAATAAGGCTTCCATTAACGCTTGCGATAATTCAGGGCTTTCTTGTAAGGATTGGAAAAGAGATATATGCAATTCCAATTACATCTGTTATTGAGAGCCAGAGAATACTCTCTTCTGAAATAAAATTTCTTGATAATTATGAGGTATTTGATTTAAGAGAGGATGTTGTCTCTTTAATGAGGCTTAACAGATTATTTGGAATACCTACAGATGAGGACAAAACTACCAATTATGTTGTTGTAGTAGGAAATGCCGATAAAAAAATAGGTTTAATGGTTGATCAACTTATAGGTGAGGAAGATGTTGTTATTAAACCACTAAAAGATAAATATACAGGTGTGCAGGGTATTGCAGGCGCTACAATACTTGGGGATGGCCAAGTATCGCTTATTCTTGATATCAACCAGATAATGGAATTGTGTCTCAAGAAAGAACATTCTGCAAAAAAAAGTAAAATTTCAAACTATTGATTTAGTATGAGGAATTAAATGAGTACTGATTTATTGGAAATAAACGGACAGGCTGTTAAAACAGAAAATATTAATCAGATAGATTTCAAAATGGTTTCTTTTTCGCTTGGCGGTAAAGGTTATGGCATCAATATAATGAAGGTAAAAGAAATATTGAAAGTAAATAAATTTACCTATGTTCCAAATAGTGAGCCATATGTCAGAGGTGTATATAACCTTAGAGGGGATATAATCTCAATAATTGATTTAAGAGTTATGTTCCATGTGAAAAAAGAGCAAAAGAAAGATGATTTTGAAGATGTAATTGTTCTTTCAATGCATGAAAAAAAGATTGGCGTTATTGTAGATTCTATAAGCAAAGTTATAGGAATCGAATCTTCCACAATCCAACCTCCTCATCCCATTTTTAGTAATATTAGCATTAAGTATATAAGTGGCATTGTTGAAAAAGATGCAAAAATTTATGTAATTCTTGATGTTGAAAAAGTACTGGGTGCAGAATCTTCTGAGGAAGATGTCGCAGATTCTGCAGATGCTGCTGCGCAGCCCGAAGATGAAAGAAAAGAACTTTTTAAAGCGCCTGAAAAAGAAACAGATATAAATAAAGATTTTATAAAAGAAACCTTAAAAACACTTATTGGCTTTAATATTACAGAAATGAATAATGACTGGTTTTTGAGCCGTTATACTGAGTGGGTAAGAGAAAGAGGTAGAAAGAACGAGAATGTCCAGTTGGCAAGCGCTGAAGATGGTTATCTTTTTGTAGAACCTTTTAAATCAAAATTTACCGGCATTTTCTTTAGTGATGCATATGTAGATATGTTAAAGAAAGTATTGCCTTCCGGAATCAGGGGTAATTATTTTGTATGGAATATTGGATGTGCCAATGGGTATGAAACTTATTCAGTAGCTGCTATTCTTAAGAGCCAGAATCCAGATGCAGCAATAAAAATTTGGGCAAATGATAAAGATCTTTTGAGTATTTCAACAGCGCCAAGTTTACCCGTTGATGTGACAGCAGCGCCTAAATTCCTTAAACCATATATAACAAAAGGGACCAAAGGAGATGCAATAGCGCAGGTACTTAAAAGTATTGTTTATTTTGAATATCATGATATTAAAAATCATAATCCGTATCCAGAAGTAGATATGATTTTTTGCAGGGACGTACTTCCTGTCTTTGATTATAATGAACAATTTAATATTATAAGTGAATTTTATGATAAATTGAAACAGAACGGTATTCTAATTGTTGGAGATAATGAAAAAATAAAATTTGATGGGTTTGAAGAAAATGAAGAAGAAGGTATAATTTTTTATCGAAAAAAAGGTGGGTCTAAATAGGAGGAGTTTTTTATGAGAGTTGAGTATATTAATCCTTTTGTAGAGGCAGCATTTGATGTGCTAAAGGAAGTCCTCAATACAGATATAAAACGGGGAGAACTTTATTTAAAGTCTACATCAAAGCCTGTTTTAGGTGTTGCTACTATAATAGGGTTGGCTGGAGATGTAGAAGGAAGAATTCTGCTTGATATGGCGCCTGATACTGCTTTAAAAATTGCATCTGCAATGAATATGGAGGAATTAAAAGAGCTTGATGAGCTTGGAAAAGCCACTATAACAGAGCTTGCAAATATGATAACAGGTCAGGCAGTAACAAAGTTGCATGATTTGGGATTTAGATTTGATCTTACCCCACCATCAATAGTTACTGGAAAGGATATGGTAATATCTGATAGTGGTGTGGAAGCCCTAATAGTTCCTATTCACCTTCCACAAGGTAAAGTGGAAATCAATGTTGCAATAAAAGAAAAGGCATAGGGAGGTTTTTATATGAGAACGAAATCTGATTTCCCCAATATTAATGCAAAAAAACCAGATGGAATGAGACCAGAAGGTACGCCATTTAGGGTATTGATTGTTGATGATTCAATGTTTGTAGCAAAGCAGATCAGTCAGATATTAAATTCTGAAGGTTTTGAAATTATTGGGACAGCTAAAGATGGTCTTGAAGGTGTTGAAAAGTATAAAGAACTGCATCCAAATGTAGATCTTGTTACAATGGATATCACAATGCCAAATATGGATGGTGTTACAGCGTTAAAGAATATAGTTGAATTTGATCCAAAAGCAGTAGTAATTATGATTAGCGCATTGGGCAAACAAGAGCTTGTTAAGCAGTCTTTACTTGCAGGAGCAAAAAACTATATTGTAAAGCCGCTTGATCGTGTAAAGGTTCTTGAAAGAATTACATCTGTATTGAAAAACCTTTAATATAATCTCATTTAATTGGGTGGCTAGCTCAGCTGGTTAGAGTACTTGCCCGACACGCAAGGGGTCGGCAGTTCGAATCTGCCGCTACCCAATATTAAGTCCTTATACTATAAGGACTTATTTTTTTATATAGGCTTTAGCAGGCCATGAAAATCACTTACTGTTAACAAATTGTTAACACCTGCTTTATTTTTTTATTAAATCTGCTATATTTACTGCATGAATTTGTTTAAAAGAAAAGTAGGTGAAAAAACCATATGGTATATATCGTATCGGGATAAAAACGGAAACCGCCAGCAAAAATCTACCAAGACAAGTAAAAAAGCAGAAGCTCTTTTAGAACTAAAAAAGCTTGAAATAGAGGAAGTTGCAAAAAGCAAAGTGTTGTTAAAAGACTTTACTTTTAATTTTTTTGAGTATGAAACATCTTTCTGGATAAAAAAACAACTTGCAAAAAACAAAAACATCTCAAAAGATACAGCGCTTTTTAAAGAACGAATTTTAAAAAAACATATATTGCCAGCTTTTGGTGATCTGGAAATTAGAAGTATTAAAACTTTTGAAATAGACAAATGGCTTTTAAATAAAGATTGTGCAAACCAAACGAAAAACCATATTTTGTATACGTTTTCTCAGGTATTAAAAGAAGCAGAATATCAAGAAATAATTGAAACAAACCCATGCAAGAAAATTGATAAATATGTTGATGACCACAAAACTAAACCACCATTAAATAAAGATACTCTTGAAAAATTATTTCCAATCGAGCGCAATAATTTTAAAAGTGTGTGGCCAGATTTTAATTGGGGCGTAATGTTTGCGCTTATGACATCTTCGGGGATGCGTTCTGGAGAGGCAAGAGCTTTGCAGTGGAAACACGTTTTATGGGATATGGGAGCAGTACTTATAGAACAGGGATTTTCAAATAGCGAAACTTTAAAAAGCACAAAAGCAGGATATGGAAGAGGAACATATATTCCAGATAGAACCATTACTCTTTTGTCCGACTTGCGAGAAATGACTGCATATAAAGAAAGTGAACATTATATTTTTTGCAGTGCTGGAGGAACTCCGTTTAATAGAAAGTGGGTATATGACCAGTTTAAAAGAGGGGTTGTAAGAGCAGGTCTTGAAGTAGACGCTTCTCCACATTCCTTGAGGCACACATATAATGTTATGATGCGCAACTTACTTGCGCAGAAAAACCTACCAGAATCTATTCTAAGAAATCAAATAGGGCATAAATCAGAGCGAATGACACAAAACTATGATAATGCTGAAATAATTGAAAAGATGCACCGTAATGAGCTTGTAAAGCCTGTTTTAAATGACTTTTGGGGTTGAGAAATATTTATATAAAAAAATAGCTTTTTTTGGGATTGCTTCGGTGAGGATTTCGGTATAAGATGAGAGGTATTGGGAGAGTGTATGAATTTTGATAAAGAAGAAGAACAATTTCTCGATGAACTCAATTCTGGAAAATTCAAAATAGAACGCATTCCTAATGCAGCGGATGATTATCAAAACTATGAAGATCGAGATTTAGCTGCTTACAAAAGTTATTTGCAGTCAGATGCTTTTAAATCCCTTGAATTTCATATTCGGTGGAATCTACTTCTGTTTTTATATCTGAGCCATCATCCCAGCATAAAAACGTTTTTCCATTTTTAATTAAAATCCTTTTTATATATTTTCTAAAAATCCAGCGTTAATCCAGCCACTGTAAAGACCGCTTGAGGTTTTTGCATAAATCCACATAGTTTTGTCTTCGCCTTCTTTGTGTTCAATTTCTATTATAATTTCACCTGCGCCTAATTCAATGACCTTTTTTGCTGAATGTGAAGGCTTTTCAAACAAAAAGGTTGTTTCTCGTATTTTTAAACGGCGATTTTTTGTTTCTTGTTTTTTGTCAAATTTTATCGTCTTTATTCTTTCCCGCTCTAATTCCATTTCTTTAAATTGTTTTATTAATTCTTCCTTTTTATCCATATAATCATCTTCGGTTGCAATTATTACTGGTGTGCCTATGGCATTTAACATAAACATTTGTATGCCTTTACCTGAAATTTCACCCAAATCAAATTTTACGCCTAATACACAATTTGCCCCATTTTTTTCTGCTGAAATTTTTAATTGATTAATTGCATCGTTATACATTTCGGTCAATTTTTCTTGGTATGCATTAGAACGCCCGCCAACAAGATCTCTTACTCCTGCAAATAAATCAGTAAAAATACCACCACTAATTACAATATTGGAAGTTATTGGCGGCAAGTATTTTAATACCTTAAAACCTTCAATTGTATTTGTAGTAGTAATGATAATGTCCATAAATATTTACCTCTCAATTTTTATTTATTTTTTAAATTATTTGTCTATACTATAATCCCGATATATGAAGAAGGGGGTAACGGTAACAATTTTACCCTGTAGTCTCTCTTTTCCCCTCTTTTTCAGCAACTGCTCCATTGACCATAGCTCTAACCATTTTTAATTCTTCATCAGATAACTTGTTTAAGCCATTGACAATATCTGCTATTTTTTCTGGTGGATGATAAATATTTCCTTCATTAATAGCCAGACTTCTAATATACTCTGCTCCTTTGTCTCCGTCAACTAAATATTCTACTGATGTATTTAATGCTTTTGCACAGCAATATGCAGTATCAACACTAGGGCTGCTTTTTCTTGTTATTCCTTGTGAAATAGAATTATCAGATAGTTTGCAACTGGCTATTATTTTTTTTCTTTCAATGCCAAGTTTTGTAATTAAGTTATCTAAATTTGTCCAAAATACTGATTTTTCTGGCTTCTTTTTCATATTCCTATATATATCGGTAATTTTATCATAAAAAAATGTAACAAAAGGTATTTTTTTTACTTGACAAAGTACCAATTGTGACGATATATTGAATGAAAAGTACCAATTGGTACAAATCTTATTTATACTACATATAAATAATTTAGATACCACTTGACAGTGCTATCTAATAAAGAACCTTGCCAAAGTTCGGCAGGGGGAAAAGAGCTTTTAAGTGAAGTGTGCGGTGACTTAAAAGCTTTTAAAGCAAGCCATCAAAGAAGCGCACACTTCGGAGATGGCTTTTTTTTGGGTAGGTGGCGAGGTTTACAGTGTTACGGCCTGAAGCTTTTAAGCCTGACTTTTATTGTAATTGGAAAAAATCCTGTCTTTGGCAGGAAGGGCGAAGCTTTGCAATTTTGAAAAGGGGGAAGTGTGATAGTAACTACAGATAGAAAAATTAAATCCATAAAAGATGCTGTAATAGCCGTAATTGATAACTATCCAATCGGATATCGTTTTTATGGACATCGATTACATAGCGATGTTATCCGAATATATCCAGCGGCTGAAAACGCTTATGTGGATACCGTATTAAGAAAAGCCCGCCAGTATCGCAGAAGTTCCTTTAGGGCAGTAAATCAGAAAAGTTTATATGAAAAAATAGCGGGGTAAAAAATGAATGCAGCAGATTTGCTTTTGATTATGTTTGCAATTGGCATATTCGGTTTTATGGTTTGGGTTGTTTGGCGGAGATAAAAATATGAATATACAGATACCAGAACTAGATAAAATTATCCAGCAAAACAATCTCTTGTTATCTGTAATTCAAGACTTAACTATTCCTGAATGGGTTACTTTGGAAGATGCCTGTAAGCGAAAGGGTGTAAATATAAATACAGCAAGAAACAGTATATTTTATCAGCCTCGTTGTGGCAGGGCAGATGAACATATGCACGGTCGAAAGGTTTGGCATAAGACAACTATATTGGAATGGTTCTCTATTACTGATAACAACCGCGAGCAATATATTGAGAAAATATTAGGCTCGGAATATGTCATTAAATATTATGAGCGTGAAAAGAAAAAAGCAGGGTGAGGACACATCCTGTCTCCTTATAAAAAGTTGCAAGGCTGCTTACCGTGTGCAGTTATACACGGGATTCCCCTCCTCAAGGGAAATAGTTACATTGCGTTGCTGGGCTGCATCTGGCAGCGCATTTTTAAAGGGCTAAAAGTGAATTATCAAGAGTTTCTAAAAGATAAGATAAAAATTGCTCC
>Ga0131853_10000818_pt1 | contig 55913 bp, 39 predicted proteins | sample TergutLab28metaG_FD_92764 | JGI IMG/M metagenome (GOLD analysis project Ga0131853, IMG submission 92764) | Labiotermes labralis P1 segment gut microbial communities from Petit-Saut dam, French Guiana - Lab288 P1 (version 2) (version 2) | ecosystem: Host-associated > Arthropoda: Insects >...
GTCAACTCCCCACCCTGTGTTGGGTGCAATATCTGTTCATCCCCCATGATTCCGCACAATCTTTCCACATAAATTTTTTCTTTTTGATGTTTCCCTTATTCTTCCTTTTTTGAGGGCTTGGCTTTTTGTTCCCTCTTTTTCTTTGCCATTTTATAGCAGTTTCTTAGCACATAAAAAAAGTGACGTGCATAACGCCGTCACTAGTGAACGTGATTAAAGTCTAAAAAATTTTTCAAAAAATATTTCTTAACACAGACGCTTTCGTCGCTGTGTGGCCGCTTCCCTTGTAATTCAAGGCATGGACGGCTGTTTTTCCAGCGTCCATTCGTAGCCGTAATAGATGAAATTACTTGAATCCAAACATAATCACATGGTGTTTGCTACAAATAATTACCAGCTTTTCCATGAAGTAAAAAAGGTTGAAGTACTGTGAAAACCCAGTAAACTCAACCTTTTTCATGTTGCTTGACGGTACAGGGGCAGAAGGACTTGAACCCTCGACATCCGGTTTTGGAGAAAATCGTGCATATGTTCTATTGATGAAGTAGTCATTAGAGAAGTGCTGTTATTCATGCCTTTTTGCCGACCATCCGCCGACCAATGGAGTTGGCAAAGGTTGCGTCACCGTTTGATGAAATGTAAAAAAGTGCTAAAGTGATATATTATCATAAAATTAATTTTTTAATCTCACTTGTCTCTTTGCGTAACGTATTTTTGTTATAAAAGAAAGCATTTTATTGATTTATTTACTCTTCAAATTAGTCAGGTACATTTCTTCGTCCTTTCATTCTCGCTAAGTTCACTCGCTGTTTTCTTCGTTGAACTATTTTATCGTATCTTAATTGCATTCTCTTGCTGTATGAACCCCTCTCAGCGTTATAGTTATTAATAATATTTCTTGTTGTTGTAGCATTATCGAAAAGAACCCTCTCCGTTTTACGTATGCTTCTTTTCATTATTCTCTCTTTTTTAGACTCGCTAATTTTTCCAGGGTAGTAGCCCTTTTCATGAATAATTAAACCAATTAAATCAGGAAGGGCATCAAATATAGTATAAAGAATAATACAAACTAATGCAAAAATTATACAAGTCCATACACCGTAACTATTTCTATTGTCCCAATATATAAACAATGTATTAAAAGCAAGTAATACCCAGCCAACGCCTCCAATTCCTTCACCGTACTCAGCAAAAACATCAAGCATTAATACTTTAATTAAAAACAGGAAAATTATATATATTACGGCGGTTATTATTAACCATATTATTAAAACAGTCGCTAATGAAATAAAGGAATTTTTCAGATTATTAGCTTGTAATGAAGTGATAACGCCTAGTGCAGTTATAGCACTCACCGCAATTACACTCAAGAAAACACTGTTTTTTATTAAACCATATACAAATTTAAGTATCCATCTGTACATTGTGTTACATTCCTCCATCAAGTGATAATTAGTTTCTTTTATGGCTTGTATTTATATCGTCCAATGTCAAACAACATAGCACGAAATTGAATTCGGTGCAATTATATCAATAAAATCAATGTAATCAACAATAGAAATAATCTTTGTAGTATTTCAAAAATTGAACTCTCAAATCGCATTTAAACAAAATATTATGAAGCCTATAGATATAATTATGCTTCTGATTGCGATGGTACATTATCTTCTGTTGGTTGGAGCAATAAAAAGATTTTACCACAAAAAACGTAAAATGTTTTTATAAATATTTTCTGAATCTGATTGAAACTTCATCACTTTAACACTGCTTAGAAAGTGATGGAGTGATTTTTTTCTAAAGATTTTTCAAAAATTTTCATTGAAGAAAAAGAAAAATATTTTTTAAAACCTTTTCATCAAGAAAAAAATAAAAAATATTTTTCATTTTTCATATAAAAGGGCTAACTCTATTTTACAGAATTAGCCTTTTTTTCTTTTTGCAAGATAAAAACTCGCATTACACTCGCCGACCAAAAATCTATAAATATTTTTTTCCTACATGGTAAGTCAGTCCTTGTCATCATCCTAAAAACACCTCTGGACCCCTTGCAAACAGTGAAAAATCAAAATAAAAAAGCATCGTACTTGACGACACTTTTCTTTTCAGGGGCAGAAGGACTTGAACCCTCGACATCCGGTTTTGGAGACCGACGTTCTACCAACTGAACTATACCCCTATACGGGACAGGGGGGTGCCCCGCGAGATGATTATAGGGTGGAAAAGTATTGATGTCAAATGTTTTATTTGTTTGTTTTAAAGTAGGAAACCAATTGCAGTAGTACTTGTGATTGTGAATTTAATTCTTGTGAAGCGGCGGCGCATTCCTGTGAGGTTGCGGAGTTGGCTTGAACGACGGAGGAAATTTCGCCTAGACCTATGGCGACTTGGGAGATAGCTTCGGCTTGTTCTTCGGAAAGCTGTGCGATTTGCGAAATTAGTTCGGAGATGCGGCGCACATCTTCTACGATGGCGTTAAGCGAAGCGGCTGTGCCATGTGCGGCATCCATGCCCTCGTTGGCACGGCTTACGGATTCGGAAATTCTGCCGGTTGTTTCTTGGGCGGATTCTTGGCTTCTTGCAGCAAGATTGCGAACTTCTTCGGCAACAACAGCGAAGCCTTTTCCGTGTTCGCCTGCGCGGGCGGCTTCAACGGCGGCGTTAAGTGCGAGAAGATTTGTTTGGAACGCGATGTCTTCTATTACCTTTATGATTTTGGAAATATTTGCGGAGGACTCGTTTATGCTTTCCATGGACGAAACCATAAGTTTCATTTCTTCGGTGCTTGTGGTGGCGGTTTCGTTAGATTTTTGAGAAAGATTATTTGCATCTTTGGCGCGGGCTGCGTTAAGCGCGGTTTTTTCGTTTATTGTTTCGATTGACGCAGTTAATTCTTCGATGGAACTGGCTTGACGCGTTGTGCCGTCCGCAAGATGCATCGAGCTGGTAGAAATTTGTTCGGCACCGGATTGCACTTGCAATGCGGAGGAACTTATTTCGGTCATGACATTGTTAAGAGAATCAAGAATTGTACGCAAGGCCTCTTTGATGGGGGCATAGCTTCCCATATATTCTTGCCTGATCGCCACGGTAAGGTCGCCCTTTGCTATGGCGGAAAGAACCTGTGCGATTTCATTTACATAGGACTGTGTAATTTCGCCGGTTGTATTAACCGCGCGTTTCACTACATCGAACTCGCCTTTGTAATCGCCTGTCATCTTTGCAAAATTGCCTTTTGACATTTTTATAAGTGTGCTTTCGATTTCCTCAAGCGGCGCACTTACGGCGTGAAGAAGCGAGTTAAGTTCGCTTAACATTTCCACCCAACCGCCTTGATATTTGCTTGTGTCGATTAAAACATCCAAATGACCGTCAACAGCATTTTTAGTTAAGGTTGAAAGTTCGTCAAAGAAACCATGAAGAACATTTTCAAGTTGGTTGAAGCGCTCGGTAAAAACGGCTTTTTTACCCGACATTTTTCTTAAATGCGCGTCTTCGCCGTTGCATACTGCCGTGACACCGCGCAAAATTTCATTTATATCATCAACCATGCCGGCTACCATGTCGTTTATTCCGTCAGCCATTTCTCTGAATGTGCCTTTGTAGTGGCTTGTGTTGATTCGGTAATCGATGTCACCTTTTTCGTTAAGCTCACCGGAAAGCGCGGATAAATCGTCTATCATTTCGCGGATTACGCCGATAAGCTCATAAGAATTACACGCAAGCTCGCCAATTTCATCTATTGAATTACCTTTGTTCGCATAACGCGCAAGCTCCTCATGGTCTTCGGACCGCAAAGTAAGGTCGCCTGTTTCGGCAGCGTGTCTCATGAAAGAAGAAAGCACGTTCATTCGCGAACCAATTGATTTTCCGATGAAATACGCAATCACCAAAGCAATTGCATACGCAATAATAAAGATAAAAATAAATCTTATTAGTGATTCTGTAGCTTCTGCGGTAACTTCACTTCTGGGTGCGAGTACGTAAAGAGTGAAGCCGTTAGGAAGCGTATTTGCCGCTACATTATATCTAACACGATTTAAAGTTATCTGGAAAACTTCACCGTCATGTTTTTTTGCTTCATCTGTAAGGAATTCCATATAGGAATCTCCTAGTTCTTCAATTAAATCGTTTGTGGCAAAAAACTCGCCGTAAGTGTCCTGAAGAAGAGCGAAACCGCTTTTGTACATTGTTATGGAGCTTACTAACTCCCCGATATGATGTGTTGATAAATCCACACCGGTAACACCAATTATATTTCCGTCAACAGTAACTGGCACTACATAACTTACCATCATTCTGCCTTTATCGTTGGTGTAAACCTCGGTCCAGTACGGTTGGCGGGAATCGTACGCACCAAAAAACCATTCCATTTCCGAATCTGCGGCAGCTTCTTCCGCCATATAGTCTTCGTATGAAAGCAGCGGAACAAGCGCAATTTCGCCGTCTTCCTGCAAATAATATATTTCGGCAACAAAATCGTAATTGGTTCGGGCAGGGTGAATTGTGAAATAAGCAGTGTCGATATATTCCGAATAATAAACTACACTGTGGAAAAAACCGCCCATCTTATCGTCCAAATAATAGATATAACCTCTTTGGTCTTGCTCAAAATCGTCCATGACGAAGGACGATTCTATTAAGTTTCGCAAGGATGCAACTCTGTGAATAGCTTCGGCAAATGTAAGGTTTACTTCTTCCCCCAACTCAACAAGCTGGAGCCTCATATCTAACTCCGAATGACGACCGATTTCCGTAACAATGCGGTATTGCATAACAGCCGCAATGCTACCCGAGATAAGTAAAACCATTATCCCGATAAGAAATGTAATCTTCATCGACAACTTCTTTGTAAAAAATTTTAACATTGTGGAGTGCCCTCTTCCTTGAAAAATATTTTTTGTTATTAATATATTACCATCTGCAATATAATACGCTACGGATAAAATGTCAAAATAATTGGAAAAATCAATAAATGTCTGTTACAATAAAAAATAATTTTTGCGAAGGAGGTTTCGCAAATGATTTCAAATCAAATTTTACAAAGCACTGTTGACGGTTTAAAAAATATTACGCGAAAAGAAATTACGGTAATAAGCCGCGACGGAAAACTTATTGCAACCACCGAAACCGAAGCAAATCAATTATCGCTTTCTTTTGTGGAAAGCGTAATTCAATCGCCTGCGGAAAATCAACTTATACAAGGCAGTCAATATTTCAAAGTGCTTGACAACGGAATTGTGGAATACATTCTTGTGGTAAGCGGCGATGATGAAGACGCTTTTCGGGTTGGAAAACTTGCGGCGTTTCATATACAAGCTCTTTCGATGGCATACAAAGAACGCTTTGACCGCGATAATTTTTTAAAAAATCTGCTGCTGGATAATCTTTTATTGGTGGACATTTACAGCCGCGCAAAAAAACTTCGCATAGAAAACGGCGTTCGCCGCGTTGTGTATCTTGTGGAAACATCAATGGACACTGATATGAGCGCGCTGGAAATTCTACGCGGAATTTTCCCCGACCGCCAAAAAGATTTTATAACCGCCGTGGATGAATCTAGCATTATTCTAGTGAAAGAATTAAACGAACGCGATGACACTGAAGATATAGAGCAAACCGCACTTACAATCGCAGACACTCTAACCGCCGAAGCAATGACCGGAGTATGCGTAGCGATAGGCTCACCCATTACCGACTTGAAAAATGTCTCATCCAGCTTTAAAGAAGCGCGACTTGCACAGGATGTCAGAAAGATATTTGAAATGGAAAAACAAGTTGTAAACTATGAACGTCTTGGAATAGGGCGTTTAATTTACCAGTTGCCGGCACCGCTATGCCGCATTTTCATTAACGAAATGCTACAAGGTTTCTCAATGGAAGACATCGACGAGGAACTTTTCGTAACCGTGCAAAAGTTTTTTGAAAACGACCTAAACGTATCCAAAACGGCGCATGATTTATTTATTCATCGCAATACTTTAGTCTACCGTTTGGACAAAATTCAAAAACTGACACGCCTTGATTTAAGAAAATTCACCGACGCGATTACGTTTAAGATTACCTTAATGGTGACAAGATATATGCAATATCGAGAGAAACAATCTTTTTAGGAGATTATGTATATGATTGAATTTGTAAAGGTAAGCAAAATATACGATAACGGAGCACGTGGTCTTTGCGATTTAGATTTATTTATCGAAAAGGGCGAGTTTGTTTTTATTGTGGGACAAAGCGGCATGGGAAAATCCAGCCTTGTTCGTTTACTTTTGAAAGAGGTTGAGCCAAGCAGCGGAAAAATTTTTGTTGACGGGCAGGACATTACAACGATAAAACGCCGGCATTTGCCTTATTATCGGCGCAAGATGGGCGTTGTTTTTCAAGATTTTCGGCTTCTTAAAAACAAAACCGTTTTTGAAAATGTGGCTTACGCAATGCAAATCGTAGAAGCTACAAATCGCGAGATTAGGCGGGCTGTTCCGCAGGTTCTCGCACTTGTCGGCCTGCAAAAAAAAGCAAAGGCTTACCCTAATCAACTTTCCGGCGGAGAACAACAACGAACCGCGCTTGCCCGCGCAATCGTGAATCGTCCGCCGCTTCTTATCGCAGACGAACCAACGGGTAATCTTGACCCGGACACAGCATGGGAAATTATGACACTTCTTGAAGATATAAACGACAGGGGAACAACCGTTGTTGTAGCGACACACGCGCACGATATCGTTGATGATATGGAAAAGCGTGTTATCGCGCTTCGTAACGGCGAGCTTGTAAATGATATCGGAATAAGCAACATTCCCGAGATAGGTGGTATTATCAGTGAAGCCGAGGACTATTAGATATTATTTTGTGGAAGCAATCAGAAGCGTAATTTACAACCGTTTTATGTCCGTCGCGAGCATATTTGCGGTAGCGTCGAGCATTTTTATTGTCGCGGTTTTTTATATAATTGGCGCAAATGTTGAATATTTCATGAACCAACTTGAAGCGCAAATGGGAATGGCGGTTCGCATAGACGAAAATCTTTCCGAGACAGACCAAGCGCGTCTTAGGGAACGTATTCGCGAAATCCGTCATGTTGCCAGTGTAACTTTTATTTCACGCGAAGACGCTTTGGAAAATATGCGCAAAACACTGGGCGACGATGCCGTGCGTGGGCTTGAATTGGACAACCCTCTCCGCGATTCATTTATAGTGGAGCTTACCGACCTTGCCTTCCACGATGAAGTTGAACACGCAATATTAAATCTTCGGCAATACGGCGCGGCGCAGGTTGACAGCGATGCAGAGTTCGCAAGAACCCTTTCCGCTATTTCAACTATCGTTTATATTGTCACCGTAACCCTTATACTGATTCTTGCGGGAATTTCAACTATCATCATAACAAATACAATAAGAATCACGGTAAATGCCCGCAAAACCGAAATAAATATCATGAAATATGTGGGTGCTACAGACTGGTTTATTCGATGGCCTTTCGTGCTTGAAGGCATGATAATCGGCTTCTTGGGTGGTGCGGTTCCCGCGTTCATTTGTTTTTTCGGTTATGGATACGTAATTGGCACAATCAACGAGATTCCCATGCTTGCATGGGTCAGTTTCATGCCGGAGGAACATATTATGCGCTATGTATTTCCGTTGTCGTTTATGCTGGGCGTTTTAATTGGTTTAATCGGTTCTGTTACTTCTGTTAAAAAGCATTTGAAGGTGTAAAGGGGATTTTTTGCAATGAGGGGATATTTCAAAAAAAAGTTCTTCGTAGTTTTACTTGCGTTTATTTTTGTTTTGCCTATTATTCCCGTTGGGGCGACACAGGCAACGCGTGACCAATTGCGCGAATTGGAGCGGCAACGTGCGGCGGCGGGTCAGCGCGTTTCGGAGCAGGCTAATATACTTGCGGGTACGGAATTTGAAATGTCGCAGGTTGTGGCGGAAATGCAGGAACTCGACCAGCAAATTATTGACGCTTCCGAGGCTCTTGAAGCAATCGAGATTGATTTGCTTGATACGGAAATTCGCATAGGAGAAGCGCAAGAAGATTTGACTCTTGCCACCGCCGAGCGTGATTTGCAATTGGAAATTCTTCGCGAACGCGTTAGAACCATGCACGAACAAGGCTCTTCGGGGCTTATTGAAATTCTGTTTCACGCCGAAAGTATAAGCGATTTTTTTTCGCGGCTGGAATACATACGTACGGTTACGCAGTTCGACAGGGAACTTCTTGCGCGTCTTGAAGCTTCCGAGGAACGCCGTGCTTCCAGTTTGGATACGTTAACAAGCAACCGTGCTTTAGTTTTGGATTTGCAGCAGGAAATAATCCTGGTAAAAGAAGAAATTGAACAAAGTGTGGAAGAAAAGAAAGTGTTTTTTGCATTGCTTCACGCGGACGCGGAAAGACACAGAGAATTAGAGGCAATCCTGCGTGAAGAAAAGCATATAATTGATATTGAATTTGGCATTGTGCGGGCAAGACATGACGAAGAAGTTCGCGAAGCCGAACGGATTCGTCGTGCAGAAGAAGATGCGCGACGCGCTGCGGAAGCCGCCGCTCGTGCTGCCGCCCGCGCCTCCGAACTTGAAGCACTAGGCAGTTTTAGTCATTTCGCATGGCCTTTACCCGCACGCGGGCCGAGTGATATAAGCAGTGGCTTTGGCAACCGCCCCGACCCGTTCACCGGGCGCAACGAAAATCACAGCGGCATAGATGTTCCCGCGCCTTCCGGCTCGAGAATAAACGCGGCAGCGGCGGGCATTGTCAGTATTGCGACCTGGAGCGCAAGCTGGGGAAATTATATTGTCATTGACCACGCAGGCGGTTACAGCACTCTCTACGCGCATAATTCCCGTAACCGTGTAGCCGTAGGTGCGCGCGTAACGCAAGGGCAGCACATCGCAGATGTCGGCACAACCGGACGCTCCACCGGCAATCATTTACATTTTGAAATTCGTAAAAACGGCGTTCATAAGAATCCTATGTCTTATTTTGGGGGTTGATAATCCCCTGACTTTGCGCAATTTCGTGATATTGTGGGCAGTTTTTCAGTAATTCCGCGTGTGTGCCGCGTCCTACGATTTTTCCTTCGTCCATGACTAAGATTTGGTCGGCGTTGATTATTGTGCCTATGCGTTGCGCGATTACGATTACGGTTGCGTTTGAGGTGTATTCTTTCAGGGCTTTGCGTAATTTTGCATCTGTTTGGAAGTCCAGTGCGGAAAAGCTATCGTCGAATACGATTATTTCGGGTCTTTTTGCCAATGCGCGTGCTATTGAAAGGCGTTGACGCTGCCCGCCCGAAACATTTGTACCGGACTGAGAAATTTCGGACGCAAAGCCGTTTTCTTTTTCGTTTATGAAATCAATCGCCTGTGCAACTTCGGCGATTTTTTTTAGTTCGTCGTTTGAAAGGTCTGGGTTGCCGTAGTGGATGTTCGACTCGATTGTTCCCGAAATAAGCTGCCCTTTTTGCGGAATGTAGCCTATTATTTCCCGTAAATTCGTTTGTTTTACGTTTCGGATATCCACGCCGCCAACCCTTATTCTGCCGGAAGATACATCGTAAAAACGCAGAAGTAACTGAGCAATTGTGGATTTTCCCGCGCCTGTCGCTCCTACTACCGCGGTTGTTTGACCGGGTAGCGCGGTAAAACTTATGTCTTCGACCGCACAAGCCTCCGCACCTTCATAGCTGAAATAAACTCCGTCAAACTCAACTTTGCCACGTTCGTTCTGCGAAAATTCTTGCGGAGTTTCCGTGTCCAAAATTGAAAGCTCCGTGTCTAAAACTTCTTTAATGCGTTTCGCGGAAACCTGCGCCCGCGGAACCATCACAAGAACCATTGATATCATCATAAATGCAAAAAGCACCTGCATTGTGTATTGAAAAAATGCCATCATGTCGCCGATTAAAAGCCCTGAATCCGCAATTTGATGCGCCCCGAACCAAATGATTGACACCTGCGTAAACCCAAGCATAAAAATCATCAGAGGGTTAACAAGCGCCATCATTTTTGCGATAAAAAGCCCGAGGTCGCGCAAATCGGTGTTTGTTTGGTCGAAGCGTGCCGTCTCGTGCGTCTGTGTTCCGAACGCGCGAATTACTTGCAATCCATGCAAAATTTCCCGCGAAACCTTGTTCAAATTATCCGTTTTCTCTTGAATAATCGTAAATTTTGGCATAACAATTGACACAAGCAGCATCACAATTCCAAGAAGAACAACTACCGCAAGCCCTAAAATCCAGCTTAAGCTCGGTGCGCGGTGCAGTGCCATAATGATTCCGCCCACTGCAAGAATCGGCGCGTAAAGCAACATTCGCGGAAAAATATTCACAAGATTCTGCACCTGTGTAACATCGTTTGTACAGCGTGTAATTAATGATGCCGATGAAAACTTATCAAACTCTGCCTGCGAAAAATTTTCAACTTTAACAAAAAAATCGCGCCGCAAATCCCGTGCCACGCCCGCCGCAATTTTTGGCGAAAGATACGCCACAATTATAGAAAACCCGCCTGCCAGCAATGCAAAAAAAAGCATTTTCGCGCCCGTAAGTAAAATAAAATCCGTACGTGAAACGCCTGTTTGCACAGAATAAACGATGCCGTCATTCACAATGGACGACATTAGTGTAGGCAAAAAAAGCTCCGTAAGTGATTGAAGTAACAGCACCACGAAAATAAAACCTATCCAAAAGGGTTTTAAATATTTTACTAAGAACATGAAAAGCTCCCTGTGACAAAACTATTTTCATTTGTAATGGAAAGTATGTTAGAATGCCACAGTTTAGCATTGTTTTATTCCTATTTCAATGGGGCTTCGCAATGAATACAACAACATATCCATGTTGTGCAAAGAAAAACGCGATTTTTGGAGGTCAATATGATTAGGAACAAACTACTTATTGCATTTGACGGAACAAATGCCACGGGTAAAACAACCTTAATTTACTCCGTAGCATCCCGATTAAAAGAGCAAGGGATTAACTGTGAAGTATTGATAGAACCTGCACGTAATAGCCCTACCGCCGATGCCATTTTGCTGTACAATCAAGGCAGCTTCGATATGCCTGCCCAGTTAGAGCTTTTTGCGATGCATATAGTACAGTGTGTTAGAGCAACCAAAAACGGAACTCTGATTATTTCCGACAGAACACCTATCAGCACTATGGCATATAATGACATGCTAATAATAAACAGAACCAAACATGAGGAAAATTTAATAGATGTAGCTGAATCTTTTACAAATATTTGGACAGCCTACTACGATATTATTTTTTATTGCCAAGATTATTTTGCGTCTACGCAGGACGACGATAAGATTCGAAGAGGGGATGATGATTTCCAAAGAATCCTTGATACCAAAACAAGGCAATTATACGAGAAAGCAGATGCTAATCTAATTTACATTCCCAAGGGGTTGTCACTTAACGATAGGACTGATTTTGTTCTTAGTGAACTAAAAAAATCACACAACTGCTAAGGCATATAAGAGATATACAATAAGAATTTACATGTTGAACACTATAAAAGTTCATTTTTCAACACGCTTTTTATAAATATTATGGGGATTGGAAAAAATCACGCTGTTTTCCTTTCTGCAACACACTTTAACACGATTGTAAAAAAGGATTCATGTTAAGATGCACCCTCTTGCCATTACAGGGAAATAGGTGTAGTGAATATAATGCTTATACTACAAGGTTTATCTTTCATAAATCAATGGTTTAATTTCTTTTAACAGTACTCGGTAAAATTCCGTTTTATTATCCATCATCACAAAATGGCCTGCATCGCTAAACGAAAAAAATGCTTTCTGAGGTGCGGTAATCTCCTCAAAATATTCCTTGGCTGCGATATATGGCGTGGTAAAGTCTTGTTCGCCCATGATATAAAAAACAGGGATGTCGTAAGAAGTGCCGAAATTGCGAACATCACACTCATTAAACAAGAAACGCATGATAGGCTCTTGATAACGCAATATGTCCTTACTGAAATAACCCTTATCTTTCAAGCTGTAATGAGGTGAGGACATGACAGCCAGCAAGAATTTTACGCCGCCCTCAGCAAGACCATATTTAGCTTGATACGTCCTGACATTCAACAACTTTTCTTTAAGTTTTTCATCGTATATTTCAAGAGGATATGGGGCTAATGATTTTATGGCGGCTATATCTTTCTTGTTACCTTTGGTATTTGCTGCATTGAGCAGCTTATCAAATCCCATACGCTCGTTTCCCGAAAATTAACTACCTGTCCCAGCGATATATAAGCGATGTAATCATGCGGATAAGTCTGCACAAGTGCCGTTCCAATAACCGCTCCCCAGCTATGGCCTAATACAATAATTTGGTTTTTATTTAGTTTTTGCTTGATATATTGAGTTACTTCATGGGCATCCTTTAGAGATTGCTCAAAACTCAAAGTTTTAAGAACAGTCTCAGGGTCATTCATAAAGAACGTTTTGCCTGAATTCCGCTGATCCCATTGAACTACTGTATATTCCTTCTCCAGTTCGTATTGAAATTTGTGCAGAAAAGGCATTACTGGCTGACCTGGGCCACCATGAAGGAATAAGATGATAGGATTTTTAGTATCTTCGCCCCTAAAATATAAAACCTGTGAAATTCCACCGATTGTAGCAGTTTCCAGCAAATCAATTCCAGTGGCTTTAATTCTTTTCCGCTTAGATAAAAAAGCCATATTGTAAAACCTCTTTCATAGTGGTGTGGTGTCTTATCTAATATAAATTTTCTGCGATAAATCATAGCATTCTCGTTGTATCAAGGTCAACGTAAAATCGGGGCTACCCTGAAACTTTCCTTAGGGCGTGTCGACAATAAAATCATGATATAATTGGGAAAGCCTAGAAATGGTGTTCTCAATGAATGAAGCATACAGAAGGCACGATATTTCCGACATACTGTGGATGGTCATTGAACCGCACACTATTGGAAATAAAGGCACTTGGGGTGGAAATGCAAAGGACACACGGCAGTTTATAAACGGAGTGTTTTGGATATTGCGAACGGGTACGCCGTGGCGTGATTTGCCCCCATGTTACGGCAACTGGAATGCTGTTCAACGTCGTTTTTGCAGATGGCGCGGAATTGCAACGCGGTATGCCAAACACACCAAGTCATTCCTTGCCGCAGTTCAGATAGCCTGTACCGTAAGCTATTTGAAATCACTCATATAATATCTATTGTCGACACAGCCTATGCCACCTGCTCTAAAATAACGGTGAACCCCAATCGTTGGATTGACTGAATATTGCGGTTAAGGATTTTATCCCGGTTGATTTCGTTATAATAGTTGGAACCTAAATCGCGGAATGGCTCCTTTTTTTCAAAATACTGTAAATGGATAAGAGCATACTGTGGGCTATGGCGACCATAGCCCTTTTACCGCCGCGTCTGGCGGATATTTTTTTGTATCTTGCATATAAAAAACAATCGGTGTTCCTGATGGCTGACCTCGCGCACTCAACGAGGGTAGACTTTATGAACTTATTGCCTTTGCGGATTTTTGTACTCATCTTCCTATATTTATCTCCCGCTTTTTTTGTTTGCCAATTAATAGACCTCTTTCACAGCCGGATAAAATTATTTTCAAATCTGAAACAAACCCCTTGACAAATGTAATAAAAGAAAATAATCTTACATAAAATAATTTAGATAAAATATTTTATATAAAAATTTTGAAAGAAGAAGATAAATGTTAGAAAAAAATTTTGAAACCTTATATTTAATGTTCCGTTCAAATTACTTTAAACGTTTGTTAGAAAAAATCGGCACAAACGAAGGCAGTTTAAGTGCGACTGAAAGTTATTGCGTTGAAATTATTTATTTACTTGGAAAGCCAAAAATTTCGGAGTTTGCGCAATACTTAAACCTATCCATTCCGAACACAAATTATAAAATCAACAGTCTTGTAAAAAAAGGCTATGTCGTAAGAGAGCAATCCACAACAGACCTAAGAGAGCAGTATTTATGCGTTACAGATAAGTTTCTAAGTTATTACGGTTTAAACGATAAAATAATTGCGCTGTTAATGCAGCGGATAAGGGATGAATTTTCGCCGCAGAACGTTGAAAAATTAGATGAGATGATTCAACAAATAATTACAATAATGCAAACGACAGCAGAGGAAATATAATGATAAAAATTATAGGAACGGGCAGAAAATTACCCGAGCGTTCTGTCTCAAATGATGAATTGGCCGCGATGGTTGACACAAGTGACGAATGGATTACATCTCGGACGGGAATAAAAAATCGATTCGTATGTACGAAAGAAAGCCTAACCGACTTAGCGGAAGGCGCGGCACGTATTGCCCTTGAAAAAGCAAATCTTTCGCCGCAAGAAATAGAAATGATTATCTGTCCGACAATTGCAGGAGATTTTTCATTTCCGTCGCTTGCGTGTTGTTTAGCGCAACGTCTTAACGTAAAATGCCCCGCTTTTGATATTAATGCCGCGTGTTCGGGTTTTATTTACGGCTTGGAAATCGCCGAATCGCTTATTTCAAAATATAAAAATATTTTAATAGTTGGCGCGGATATGATGTCACGTTTGATTGACTGGAACGACCGCGCATCTTGCGTTCTTTTCGGGGACGGCGCGGGGGCTTGCGTTGTTACAAGCGGCGGCGCGTTAAAATATATTCGTAATAACGCCGACGCAAACCCGGAAATGCTTTTCGCAAAATCGCGTACGGGCAACAGCCCTTTTACTAATGAAGAATCGGACGGCGGATTCGCCGCAATGCAAGGGCAGGACGTTTATAAATTTGCGGTTACGGCGGTAGGGGAAGAAATAAATCTTGCGCTTGCAAAATTAAATTTAAGCGCGGCGGATATTGATTATTTCGTTTTACACCAAGCAAACAGCAGAATTATTGACGGAGTAAGAACACGCTTGAAACAACCTCCCGAGAAGTTTCCGATGAATATCGACAAATACGCAAACACCACCGCCGCCACAATTCCAATTCTTCTTGACGAAATGATTGATGAAGAAAAAGTTAAAACGGGCAACACTTTAATGATGGTCGGTTTCGGCGCGGGAATGACAACAGGAACGTGCGTTATGGTTTGGGAGTAAAAAAATTATCATACAGGAGGAAATTAAAATGTTAGAACAACTTACCACGGTGTTAAGGAATTACAAATCGGACGACAGTCTTCAGGTTGCGGAAACAACTACGTTTGAAGAGCTTAGTTTGGATTCACTCGATGTCGTTCAATTAATAATGGACATTGAAGAGGAATTCGGCGTAACAATCGAGTTAGACAAGTCTATGAAAGATGTAGGCTCACTTCTTACAGTAATTGCGGCGGCGAAAAGCTAAAATGTTAAAGACAGTTCTTTGCGATTTACTTGACATTAAATATCCCATTTTTCAAGGGGGTATGGCATGGATTTCCGATGCCGAACTTGCCTCGGCAGTTTCCGACGCGGGCGGTATCGGTATTATTGCCGCAGGCAACTCGCCCGCCGAACATGTATTAAATGAAATAAAAAAAATTAAAAAAATGACCGATAGGCCTTTCGGCGTTAATGTCATGCTTATGAGTCGATACGCCCACGAAGTTGCACAAGTTGCCGCCGACGAAAAAGTAAAAATAATCGTAACAGGCGCGGGCAATCCCGCAAAGCACATGAAAATGTGGACAGAATACGGCGCGAAAGTAATTCCCGTTGTGCCATCGGTGGCTTTGGCTAAACTTATGGAACGCTGCGGCGCGTCTGCTGTGATTGCCGAAGGCGGCGAAGCGGGCGGGCATGTCGGTGACATCACGACGATGGCGTTGGTTCCGCAAGTGTGCGACGCGGTGAAAATTCCCGTTATAGCCGCAGGCGGAATCGGCGACGGCAGGGGCATAGCCGCCGCATTGATGTTGGGCGCGTGCGGGGTTCAGGTCGGTACAAGATTTTTAACCGCGATGGAGTGCGTTGTTCACGAAAATTATAAAAACATGGTTTTAAAAGCCAAGGACATCGACACGCTTTTCGCGGGAAAGCGTGTGGGTCATCCCATTCGTGCATTAAAAAATAATTTCGTGCGCGAATACTTAAAAAAAGAATATGACAGCTCTGTTTCCGATGAAGAATTATTAAAATTCGGGGAAGGCAGGTTTAAACTTGCCGCAGTTGATGGCGATATTAAAGAAGGCTGTTTTCTTGCGGGGCAAATTGCGGGTATTGTGAACCGGGAGCAAAGCGCGAAAGAAATCATTGAAGAAATGTTTGCACAAGCGGAAGAAATTTTAAACGGAGCGAAAAAATTTTATGAATAAAACAGCTATTGTTTTTCCCGGACAGGGCGCGCAAAAAGTTGGAATGTGTTTCGATTTTTATGAAAAATTTGATTCCGTGAAAAAAATTTTTGATTCTTTGGACAAATCAAGCAGGGAATTAATTTTTGAAGGCCCGCAAGAGTTGCTTAATTTGACGATTAACGCGCAGCCATCTCTTTTCGCCGCGGATTTAGCTTGTGTGGCGGCATTAAAAGAAATCGGATTTGAAGCTGATGGTGCGGCGGGTTTTTCGCTTGGCGAAATTCCCGCGTTGGTTTACGGCGGCGTTTTTGATTTTGCGCAGGGTTTGGAGTTTATAAATTTCCGCGCAAAAACCATGCAAAACTGCGCGGAAAAAAATAAAGGCGGGATGGCGGCAGTTATGGGACTTTCGGCGGAAGCCGTAGTTTCGGTTTGTGAGGAAATAAACGGCGCGTATCCCGCGAATTTCAACAGTAAAATTCAAACAGTGGTTGCGTTTTCCGAAAATTCTTTTCACGAATTGTCGCAAGCCGTTTCTTCTCTAAAAGGAAAAATAATAAAATTAGCCGTAAGCGGCGCATTTCACAGCCCGCTAATGAACGAAGCCGCAGACGAAATAAAAAATTTTTTGGAAATAATAAAATTAAACGACGCGGCTAAACCGATTTATTCAAATGTTACAGCGCAGGCTTACGGCGACCCCAAGGATTTGCTTTCGCGGCACGTAAACAGCCCCGTCAAATGGCACGATACAATCGAAAACATGATTAACGATGGATTTGGTACATTTATCGAAGCAGGGCCGGGTAAAACGCTTACGGGATTAATTAAAAAAATAAACCCCGACGTAAAAGTTTTTAATGTATTTGATTTGCAGTCACTTGAGAGTTTAACGAATGGGTTTATTGGTGATTTGTGATGACTATGCTAAAAGGAAAAACAGCGGTAATAACGGGCGGGTCGCGAGGAATTGGTTGCGCTGTCGCTCTAATGATGGCGGAAAACGGCGCGGATATTGCCGTTATTTTTTCGGGAAGTGAAGCCGCCGCAAACGAAACAGTCGCAAGCGCGGATAAATTCGGTGTAAAAGCAAGAGCGTATCAATGCGACGTTTCCGATTTTGCGCAATCAAAAATCGTTTGCGAAAATATTTTTAAAGAGTTCGGTAAAATTGACATTCTTGTAAACAACGCAGGAATCACCAAAGACGGCTTAATGCTCGCCATGAGCGAAAATGATTTTGATTCCGTTATAGATGTAAATTTAAAAGGCGCGTTTAATTTCGCGCGTCATTTATCGCGTTATATTATGAAATCGCCCGCGGGCAGAATTATAAATATTTCTTCCGTGTCGGGTATTGCGGGTAATGCCGGGCAAGCAAATTATTCCGCGTCAAAGGCAGGATTAATCGGGCTTACGAAAACAATCGCAAAAGAACTCGCAAGCCGCAACGTAACGTGCAACGCAATCGCTCCCGGCTTTATCGAAACCGACATGACCGCGACATTGCCCGAAACTGTTTTAGAAAAAGTGCAAACCGCCATTCCGTTAAAGCGCATGGGAAGAACCGAAGAAGTTGCCGCTCTTGCGTTGTTTTTAGCCTCGGACGCGGCTTCATATATCACAGGCGAAGTTATAAAAGTTGACGGAGGTATGTACGCATGAAAAGGGTTGTAATTACGGGGCTTGGCTGTATTTCACCGGTGGGAAATGATATTAAAACATTTTGGGAAAGCTTAACGCAGGGCAAGCATGGCTTTTCTGAAATTACCAAGTTTGACGCATCGAATATGAAAGCGAAAATAGCGGGGGAAGTAAAAAATTTTTCTCCCGAAAATTATATTGAAAAAAGCGAAATCAAAAGAACGGAATTATATTGTCAATACGCAATTGCGGCGGCAACCGAAGCTATGGATGACAGCAAATTAGCAGACAGCGTTTCGCCGGAACGTTTTGGCGTTTACATCGGTTCGGGCATAGGTGGCTTGGGAACAATGGTTGCGCAAACAGAAACCATGCTTAACCGCGGGCCCGACAGAATTTCACCGTTTTTAATCCCGATGATGATTGCAAACATGGCATCGGGGCTTGTAGCAATGCGTTATAACGCTCGCGGTGTAAATTTACCGGTAGTTTCCGCGTGTGCCACGGCGACCCACGCAATCGGCGAGGCATTCCGCGCAATAAAATTCGGTTACGCCGACGCAATTTTGGCGGGTGGCGCGGAGGCTTCGATAAATATGTTAGGAATCGGCGCATTTACTACGGCGCTGGCTTTGTCTACCGCATCCGACCCCGACAACGCTTCAATTCCTTTCGATATGCGACGCAACGGTTTTATTATGGGTGAAGGCGCAGGCGTTCTTGTTTTGGAAGAATACGAACGCGCGGTCAAACGCAGTGCGAAAATTTACTGCGAAATTTCCGGTTACGGAAATACATGCGACGCTTTTCATATTACATCGCCGCGTCCCGACGCCGCCGAAACTTCGCGAATGATTAAGCTCGCGTTGGAAGAATCTCAACTTTTGCCAGATGAAAAAATTTATATAAACGCACATGGGACTTCCACTCCGCTTAATGATAAATCCGAAACACTCGCGATAAAAAAAGCGTTGGGCGAAGAACTCGCATATAAAATTCCAATCAGCTCAACAAAGTCCATGACGGGTCATATGCTTGGAGCGGCGGGCGCAGTTGAAGCGATTGCCGCCGTAAAAGCACTTGAAACTGGAATTGTCCCACCAACAATCGGCTACAAAGAACCCGACCCCGAATGCGATTTATATTATGTTCCGAACACGGCAAGAACATTTGACGCAAACAAAGCTTTATCGCTTTCGCTTGGCTTTGGGGGGCATAACGCAGGAATATTGTTTAATAAACCGGAGGTGCGAAATGAAAATAATTGATATTGAATATATAAATAACGCGGCTGAATTGTTAAACCGCAACGGGTTATCAAAAGTAGAAATAAACGATTCAAAAATGCGGGTGGTTATTGAAAAAAATTCAGGCGGTGTTGTTCAAACAGTTCAAACCGCGCCCGCCGCGTTTGTTATTGAAAATAATAATTCCCCCATTATTCAAACAGAGGAAGTAATTGATTTCAATTCAATGATTGAAGTAACTTCACCGATTGTAGGCGTTTTTTACTCCTCGCCCTCACCCGAAGCCGAGCCTTTTGTAACAATCGGCAGCACAGTGAAAGCAGGCGATGTGCTTTGCGTGATTGAAGCCATGAAATGCTTTAACGATATTCCCGCTGCGCAGGACGGAAAAATCGTTGATATTTGCTTAAAAAACGGCGACGTTGTTGAGTTCGGGCAGGTTCTTTTTAAAATGCAGTAGGAGGGTTTTATGGATAAAAACGAAATTAAAAAAATTTTACCGCACAGAGAGCCCATGCTTTTAATCGACGAAGCCGAACTTAAAGACGGCGTTTCCGTTGCCAAATACACCGTTCGCGGCGACGAGTTTTTTCTGCAAGGGCATTTTCCGAACAACCCCGTTGTTCCCGGCGTAATTTTATGCGAAATGATGGCACAATCGGCGTGTCTTTTGGTAAACGTAAACGACGATGCGGAATACACTCCGTTTTTCACAAGCATGAACAATGTCAAATTCAAGAAAAAAGTTGTGCCGGGCGATTGCGTAATTTTTAAAAGCGAAATTCAAAAGCAAAAAGATATTTTTTATTTTGTGAAAAGCACGGGATATGTAAATGATGTTTTATGCGTTTCGGGCGAGCTGTCGTTTGCGTTGGTTAAAAATACGGAGGGTTGATATGATTTATCTCTTGCGTCACGGGCAAACTGATTTGAATTTAGCTAATAGGTTTAACGGCAGTATGGAAACCAATTTGAATAAAACAGGAATTGAGCAAGCAAAGTTACAAGCCGAAAATTTAAAGGGTATAAATTTTGATGTGTGCTTTTGCAGTCCGCGAATACGGGCGCGTCAATTTTGCGAAATTATTTATAAAGGAACAATTTTAATTGACGATAGGCTTTCTGAAATAATTTGTGGTGAGTTTGAAGGAATGGAAGAAACTGCGGAAATGTTAAAGTCGTTTTATCAAGCAGTCCAAATCGGCGATAAGGGAACGGAACGATTTGATTTATTCATAGAACGTAATTGCGATTTTTGCGATTTAATCGCGCAAGAATATAAAGGTAAAAATGTTTTAATCGTCACGCACGCCGCAAACGCAAGAGTTATAAATTATTATTTCACCGGTAAACCGAAAGATTACGATTTTAAGAAAGCGGTTGCCGCCAATAACGAAATTTTAAAATTAGAAAATTGATTTTTAAAACGATTTTAAGGAGCAATCCATGTTCTCAAAAATATTAATTGCGAATCGTGGGGAAATCGCGGTAAGGGTTATTCGCGCGTGCAAAGAGATGGGCATTTCTACGGTTGCGGTTTTTTCGGAAGCTGATAAAGACGCGCTTCACGTTAGTCTTGCCGACGAAAGTTTTTGCATCGGCAAAGCATTACCCAAGGATAGTTATTTGAATATCAACAATATAATTACCGCCGCGTTGGTTTCAAAAGCGGAGGCGATTCACCCCGGATACGGATTCTTGGCGGAAAACGCCGAGTTCGCAAGAATATGCGGCGAAAATAAAATTATTTTTATCGGGCCTAAAAGCGAAACAATTTCTTCGATGGGCGACAAGGATATGGCGCGAAAAACAATGGAAAAAGCCGGTGTTCCGATTATTCCGGGCTGCGAGCTTGTCGAAAGCGTTGAACACGCAAAAAAAGAAGCAGAACGAATCGGTTTTCCGCTTCTTATTAAAGCGCGAGCAGGCGGTGGCGGCAGAGGAATCCGTTTAATTAATACGCCGGACGAATTGGAGAATAATTATCATTCCGCCGTATCGGAAGCCCAAAACGCATTTAACGACGGCTCTGTTTACATGGAAAAATATCTTACCGAGGTTAAGCATATTGAGATGCAGGTTCTTGCCGACAATTTCGGCAACGTTGTTTGTTTGGGCGAACGCGATTGCTCAATGCAAAGAAAAAATCAAAAATTAATTGAAGAAAGCCCGTCGCCGTTTGTTTCGGACGAACTGCGGCAAGCAATGATAAGTATGGCTATTAAGGCATCAAAAGCGGTTGATTATCGCGGCGCGGGAACAATCGAGTGCCTTTGCGATAAAGACGGTAATTTTTATTTTATGGAAATGAACACGCGCCTCCAAGTTGAACATCCCGTTACAGAAATGGTTACAGGCATTGACCTTGTAAAATGGCAAATAAGAATTGCGGCAAATGTCGCGCTTGACTTTTCACAAGATGAAATTAAATTTGACGGACACGCAATCGAATGCCGCGTTTGTGCCGAAAACCCGTACATGGGTTTTCGCCCGTCTGCGGGAAAGATTACGATGCTTCACACACCCGGCGGGCCGTGGGTTCGTTTCGATTCCGCAATTTATCACGGTTATTTCATTCCACCGTTTTACGATTCAATGATAGGAAAATTAATTGTAGCCGCACGCACGCGCAACGAAGCAATAAGAAAAATGAAAGCTGCGCTTTGCGAATTAATAATCGAAGGCGTGGAGCATAATTCCGATTTGCAAATGGATATTTTAGCCTGCGACGAATTTGATTCGGGTTTGCACACGACAGCTTCGCTTACAAGATTATTAAGTGATAAAGGACTGAATCTATGATTTTTAAAAAACCAAAAAACACATTGGAAGGCCACGGAAAATTTTCTGTTGCTTCTTTAAAAAATTACAACCAAAAAAGTTTTGACGACGAACTTTCCGTTGAGTGCTTAAAATGCAAAAAAAATCTATCATCAAGCGAGCTTGCGGATACGATGTATGTTTGCCCGTATTGCCATTATCATTTTTTATTGAACGTTCGCCGTCGAATAAACAATATTTGTGACAAAAATTCGTTTGAAGAATTCGACAAGGACATGGCATCGTTTAATATTATTGCTTTCCCCGAATATGATAAAAAACTTCGCAACGCTCAAATGGAAAGCGCGGAAAAGGAAGCGGTTGTCTGCGGAAAATGTACAATTAACGGTTATCCCGCCGCGATTTTCGTGATGAATCCGTACTTTATGATGGGCAGCATGGGAACGATAGTCGGCGAAAAAATTACACGATTGTTTGAACTCGCAACGGAAGAACATTTACCCGTCGTAGGATTTTCCGTTTCCGGCGGTGCACGGATGCAGGAAGGAATTTTATCACTTATGCAAATGGCGAAGATTTCGGGAGCGGTAAAACTTCACAGCGATGCGGGCAATCTTTATCTTTGCGTGCTTACCGACCCGACAATGGGCGGTGTAACAGCGAGCTTCGCAATGGAAGCGGATATTATTATCGCCGAACCGTTTGCAAGAATCGGTTTTGCCGGCCCGCGCGTTATTGAGCAAACCACGGGAAAAAAATTACCCGAGGGTTTTCAATCGTCGGCATTTTTATTAAAAAAAGGTTTTGTTGACGACATCGTTGACAGGCGGCGGCATAAAAAATATATCGGGCGTATTTTAAAACTTCACGTAAGGGAGGGCGCATTTTGACAGCATACGAACGTGTATCACAAGCAAGGGCAAAGGGACGCGCCACCACCGTTGATTACATTGAAAATATCATAGGAAATTTTATGGAAATGCACGGCGACAGACGTTTTGCCGACGACGGCTCTATTATCGCGGGAATAGGTACGCTCGGCGACATGTCCGTTACGGTAATTGGTGTGGAAAAAGGTAAAAACGTCAAAGAGCGCGGTTTAAGAAATTCCGGCTCGGCGCACCCCGAGGGATACAGAAAGGCTTTACGCCAAATGAAACTTGCAGAAAAATTCTGCCGTCCCGTAATTTGTTTCGTAGATACGCCGGGCGCGTTCTGCGGCGTGGGTGCGGAGGAACGCGGTCAAGGTCAAGCAATCGCGGAAAATCTTATGGAAATGATGACGTTGAAAACACCAATTATTTCAATTGTAATCGGTGAAGGCGGAAGCGGCGGCGCGTTGGCTCTTGCCGTTGCCGACGAAGTTTGGATGTTGGAAAACTCCGTTTATTCCGTGATTTCGCCCGAAGGTTGCGCGGCAATTCTTTGGAAAGACGGCAGCAAAGCAAATGAAGCCGCCGAATGTTTAAAGCTCACCGCAGAGGATTTATTAAAATTTGAAGTAATCGAAAAAATAATTCCCGAAGATGAAAAAATTTTTAAAACAATCAAACAAGAATTAATCCGAACATTTGAAAAAAACAAATCGGAAAAAGAATTAACCGAAAAAAGATACAAGCGGTTCAGAAAGATTGGTGCACCGAAATGATTACCGTCGTAACAGATTCTTGTTCATATTTTAAAGAAGCCGAAGCAAATGCGCTTGGTATTAAAATAATTCCCGTAAATTATTTTGCAGACGGCAGGGCTTATTTGGAATCATACAGCGACCAAAACGGCGAATTTGAGCAATTGCTTAAACACGGTTCAAAACTGTCAACTTCACAGCCTAACCCTGCGGCGTTTTTAAGTTGCTTAGAGGAAGAAACAAAAAAAGGAAACGATGTTTTATGTATAACCATGTCGTCGCGCCTAAGCGGAACTTACAGCGCAGCACACGTTGCGGCAAAAAGCGTGGACAAAAATAATATTGCAATTTTGGACAGCAGATTAATTGCAGGCGGGCTTAATTTACTTGTAAAAAAAGCTGTTGCGTTAATCAACGATGGCATGGAGCTTTCAGAAGTAATAATCAACCTTGAACAAACGCGCGAAAAAATTTCCACGGTTTTTTCTGTTGCGGATTTAAGCCCGTTGCGAAAAAGCGGACGTGGCTTCGCTAAAATGACCGCGAATATTTTAAATATAAAACCTGTGCTGCGGCTTAAAGAAGGCGTTGTTTCCTTCGGTGGTATGGCTCGGGGAAATTCCAATATTATAAAAGAATTAATAAAATCAATCAGCCCTAACACCGAAGAAGTCGTAATAAACTACATTGGAAGCGGTACGCTTTCAACGAATATTTATAATGTGCTTCAAGCCGATTATTCCGGTTTACCCATTAGTTTAAATAAACTCGGCCCTGTATTGGGAATACATTTAGGGCTTGATGTCGTCGCAGTTTCGCACATAGTACCGTAAAAAAACGAGGTGTTTTTGTGAATTTTAAACCGTTAAATATTTCCGGGCTTATTGCCGACATTCCGATAATTCAAGGAGGAATGGGCGTGGGTGTAAGTCTTTCGGGGCTTGCAGGAGCAGTTGCGAAGGAAGGGGGCATCGGCGTTATTGCCGCCGCACAAATCGGCTTTAATTTGCCCGGCTTCGTAAGCAATCCCTTTAACGCCAATCTTGAAGCGTTATCTTATCATATTAAAAAAGCAAAAGAAAAAGCACTCGGCGGCGTTGTTGGCGTAAATATTATGTGCGCCGTATCGCATTACGCCGATTATGTAAAATGCAGCATCGAAAATAAAGCGGATTTAATTATTTCGGGCGCGGGTCTTCCCTTAAATTTACCTGAATTAGTTAAAGGGTCAGCAACAAAAATCGCGCCGATTGTTTCGTCTGTTAAAGCCGCCGCGGTTCTTCTTAAATTGTGGGACAAAAAATACAGCACAACGGCGGATATGATTATTGTTGAGGGGCCAAAAGCAGGCGGTCATTTAGGTTTTACCTTAGAAGAATTAGAAAATGAAGTTGATTTTAGCGAAAACCTTAAAAAAATTATATCCGAAGTTTCCAATTATGAAGAAAAGTATAATAAAAAAATTCCAACGATTTTCGGCGGTGGAATTTTTGATAAACACGACATTGAGTATTATTTGAATCTTGGTCTTGCGGGTGTTCAGATGGCAACCCGATTCGCCGCCACAGAAGAATGCGACGCTCATGAAAATTTTAAATTTGCTTATGTAAACGCCAAGCAAAACGATGCTGTAATTGTAAAAAGCCCAATAGGCTTACCGGGAAGGGCCCTGAACAATGAATTTATACGCAAAGTCACCACCGGCGGAAAAACTTTAATCGAAAAATGCCATAGCTGCATAGCCGATTGCAATCCCAAAAACATACCATACTGCATAACAAACGCTTTAATTAATTCTGTCACGGGCAACGTTGACCAAGGGCTTATTTTTTGCGGGGATACGGTTCATAAAATAAATGAAATTACTACGGTTAAAAAATTGATGAAGGAACTTTCTCCATGCTAATTATTGTTACCTCCTTACTTTGAACCGGTATTCCCTTCATGTTAATACCCCCCGGTTGGCATGTTCATAATGATTCACTCCACTGCTTGTACAGATTATCAATACCATGCCCATGTTCTTCCGCCGTAATGATTGTCCGAGATGTGCCGCCCTTACAGAAGCAGATTAAGTGTGATGAATTGTCAATCATATATTTGTTGCGTAAGTGGAAACATTCAATTGTGCAAGCTTTATTCAAAAGCTCAACTCGTTTGGCTGCATTTATTACTTCATGGTGTATTTCTCCCCATTCATCTACATACTAGCGAATATGCCGATACCATGTTTCAGTTGTAAATATATCTCAGTCGTATATATTCTTTACAAAGTACAGCGGTTTTTTTATAATGAGCGATAGTATTAATTTAGACATTATTTAAAAGGGGGGATTTTTATGAGTTTTTTACCGGGTACGTATATGGCGGCAGAAAGAAAACGGTTTGTGATTTTTCATGCCTGTACGCTTCTAATATGTGTATTAATAAACTTCATACTTGCTATCACACTCACAATTGAATTGTATAAAAATTTAGCGGCACTTTTTATACTTATATCTTTTGTATTGTGGAACGGTATCGGCTCACTGCGGTTTTTTTACGAAGCCTATAAAGAAACTGATAGAAATAAATATTTAAATAAAAAGCTTTTTTCCGCAATTATGATTGTTTTTTTTCCATTATATTATTTATATATTTTAGTCATATTTATTTCATGGAATAAAGTCACTTAACCTAAATGCTGTTTGTGTGTCACAATAAAAGAATAGAACTTGCTTGTCCGCAAATTAATTTAGCGGATAAACAAGTACTATTTGATAAATTCAACAGCCCTTTATTTAGCTTTTTCTTTTTGGTGCTTTCTTTTCATAAAGCCAAACAAATGGTAGTGAGTACACTCGAAAAGGCAAGTAAAAATTGGCAGAAAGCAACCGATGTCATGGAAACATCGAATAATAAAAAGAAACGCGGTCATTATAAAAAGGTGAAATTGGTCAAAATTACATTTCGTCCCGACCGCATAAAAATAAGCGAGCGAAAATGTATTTCCGAGCATCCTTTCGGAACAATAAAGAGAACGATGAATGAAGGCTACTTTCTTTTGCAAGGCAAGAAGAAGGTGGTCGGAGAAGTCGCACTCATGTGTCTTGGCTACAATATGATAGTTGCCAAAAATTTGCTTGGATTCGATAAGTTGATGGAAGTAATGGCAGCATAAATAAAATTTTTATCCTTTTTATATATCCACATTAAAAAGCGTTAAATGTCCAAAAAAATATTTCACAAAACTCTTAAAAATGCACTGTTTTTAGGGTTTTCGGACGGTCCGGGGGGGTACAATTCGCGGCGATTTCATAGTAGCAGTCATTCTTACTTGGTGGCGTTGATTTGTAAAATTTACATAACCAAATTGTCCCGTTTTAAAATTAGGTCGTGTAGTAGTATCATTTACGTGCTCATTTGTAAAAAAAGTATGAAGCCACATATCAGCCGGAATTGGTCGCAAAATTTTAATATCAAAGTATCTAACCATGTGGGACGGAGGAGGATACCATAGTAGGTGATGGAGGCGCGTGATGAAGACCGCTCCACATCGGCCAAACAGTGCCTGAACTGAGTTGAATGGCAGATGCGGCAGATTCAAAGTCAGTTTCAGTTGTTTCATTGAAATTACAAATATTTTCACTCTCTTGCATCTCTAACACTATTCTCTCTCGTCGTTCCAATTAACGATTTCCATTTTATCACCATAAGATGTTATCGTTACATTACCGTCCATAAGTTACTACTCAAATACATATAAGATACTACGAGAAACAATTTGATTGACACTGAATACAGTTATAATGGTCAGTAACAGCATAATGTTACGATATGTTTTTTTGCGATTGAATTTATCAGAAAGGGGGATTATGGCACGTTTAAAGTACTAAAAAATAGCCCGTTCATGAAAACGGCAACCAAAAAAATTTCTAGGAGGAATTGCTATGCGTAAAAAAGTTTTTGTTTTTCTACTTATGTCCCTAATTATGGCATTGTCTATTATGCCGTCGGGAGTATTGGCAACAGAATTTGAAACATCGACATTTATAGCCGAAGAGTTAACAATGGAGACTATTCGGTTAAATCGTGATGCTAACCTAAGCAGTATCATAGTCGGAGAATCAACAACGGAAACCATTCGGTTAAGTCGTAATACTGACATAAGCGACATCATACCTGACGGGGTAACGCCCATTTTCGTTGAAACACTGGAAGAGTTAGAAGATGTATTGGAATTTATCGCGGCGTTTGAAAATGATTTAAGGCATGCACAACTGGAGGGCATCTCAAATTGCGCATTACTACCCACTAGTTTTTCACAATCCACCCAATCTACTCAATCTGCACAACATCATATTCATATGGAACTCGCTGAACACGCTGGCGGTACCGGTTGGGGTATGCGTATTCGTTTCAACGCTCATGTGTCATACTCAAACAATCCAAATAGAATTTTTTCAGTTTCACCATACACCGTTATGACAGGATTTGGTGTAGGCTATTCATGGACACAATTAACAGCCGGGACTACACCCGCTACTATACCAAGTGGTGGTCTTAGTTCTGTAACTGCTTGGGCTTCTGGTGTAATAGAGTGGTATGTTATACATCCCAATCTTATAACATTTCATAATATTCCCGTTTCGTTTAGTAACCGAATTGGGTGGTAGAGGAAGCATCTAATGAGTCCTAATCCTCCTGTGGTAACTCCCGAAATTATAAATTACCAAAATGATACTAGTATTTTTGATAGCCTTATTGATTCAATACCTTTAGTCCTCAATGTGATAGTGCTGATTTTTATATGTTGGTTATTGATTCGTTTATTTATGTGGCTATCAAAGAAAAAAAAGCCTTAAATAGGGCGTACTCAAAAAGTCAAAATGCCGTGTAGCACATGATTATTACTGGGTTCGCGCGTCTATGCCTTGAAACCACATGCAAGGTTTTTGAGTTGTACCGCAAAGAAACCTTGCACATGATTTTGAGATGAGGACATGCAAACCCAGTAATATTCATGTGTTGCACGGCAATTTGACTTTTTTGGTACGCTCTACTTATACTTACCCAAATCCTCCTTCATAAAAATTTGCAAATATGTATTCACGGAGCAACTGTTATATCTTTAAAGTTAAATGTAGCTTCAAAATTTTTTAGATTGCTGGGCGGTTTATAAATATTGAAATCCGCTGTCGATTTATTGAAGTTTGTAAGTTTGCTTGTTATTATATATATACATAGCCTCGGACATCTCTTTATTTCGCAAAATAAAAGGACGAAACCCTGTGAGCGTTTATGAAGTTTTAAAAAATAATTTCGGATATGATACATTCCGCGAGGGACAGGAGCCGCTTATCGGCGAAATTCTTGCGGGAAGGGACGCGCTTGGGATTATGCCCACGGGCGCGGGGAAATCATTGTGTTTTCAAGTACCGGCGTTGATGTTTAGCGGAGTTACAATTGTTGTTTCTCCGCTTATTTCTTTGATGAAAGACCAAGTAAACGCGCTTACTCAGTCGGGGATTGCGGCTGCTTTTATTAATTCTTCACTTACAGAGCGGCAGATTTACAAGGCATTAACAAACGCGCAAAACGGTGCGTACAAATTAATTTACGTAGCACCTGAGCGGCTTCTTACCACTGAATTTTTGCACTTTGCCGAAAGAGCGGAAATTTCTATGCTTACGGTTGACGAGGCGCATTGTATTTCGCAGTGGGGGCAGGATTTCCGTCCGAGTTATACGGAAATTCCTAAATTTATCGCACGGTTGAAAAAACGTCCGGTTGTTTCGGCATTTACTGCTACTGCTACACCGCGTGTACGCGAAGATATTATATTGCAACTTGAATTGAAAAATCCGAGGGTTCTTGTTTCGGGATTTGACCGCTCAAATTTGTTCTTTGAGGTAAAAAATCCTAAAGATAAATTTTCCGCGCTTACAAAATTTTTGGAACATAAAAAAAATCACTGCGGGATTATTTATTGCACCACACGCGCAACCGTTGAAAATGTTTGCGCGGATTTACAGCACAAAGGATATCACGCGTCACGTTATCATGCAGGGCTTACGGACACCGAGCGTCACACAAATCAAGATGATTTTTTGTATGACAGGGTGCAGATTATGGTTGCAACAAACGCATTCGGAATGGGGATTGATAAGTCGAATGTATCTTTTGTGGTGCATTATAATATGCCCAAGGACTTGGAAGGGTTTTATCAGGAAGCGGGACGTGCGGGGCGTGACGGCGAACCGGCGGACTGTCTTTTGCTGTACAGCCGCGGAGATGTTGCGACGAATTTATATTTAATTAACAACCCCCGTGACGTGGAATATTCCGACCAACAAACAGAAGACGCACTAAAAAAACGCAACACCGAGCGGTTACGGGAAATGGAGCATTTTTGCACAACAAGCGGCTGTTTGCGGAAATATATTTTAGAATATTTTGGAGAAACCGCGCCGGAAAACTGCGGAAACTGTGTGAATTGCGAAACAAAATTTGAAACTGCAGACATCACAACGGACGCACAACAAATAATTTCATGCGTGGTGCGAATGAGAGAACGCTTTGGTCAAAATATGGTTATCGACGTTTTGCGCGGCAATAAAAATGCGAAAATTGTAAGTTTCAGATTAGAAAAACTTTCGACATTCGGAATAAGTTCTAAAACCACCGCGCAGCTTATAGAGATTATTAACTTCTTAATTTTTGAAAATTATCTTCAAAAAACCACGGAAAAATTTCCTATATTAAAACTCGGCACCCGCGCAAGGGAAGCATTGCTCCCGAATGCGCAAGTTTTTATGATGGTGAAGTCACGCGTTCTTCCCGAAGCCGTCCATGCAAAAAAATCAAAACCCACAAAATCGGTTAACACAACATTGCTTTCCTGCTTGAAAGAACTCCGCCTGAAAATAGCAAAAGAACAAAATCTCCCCGCGTTTGTAATTTTTCACGACAGTTCTTTAACGGATATGTGCATGAAGCTTCCTTCCGGCATAGATGAATTTTTAGATATTTCCGGAGTGGGCAGCGTGAAAGCCGAAAAATACGGTGTGCAGTTTTTAGAAGTAATTAAAGAATTTTTGGAAACCAATTCCTCCAACCCTCCCGAAACCCCTTGCCCCGAATTCGACTCGGCAAAAATCGAAATTTCGCCGGAACATCTCTCTGTAAACATGATAGCCGATAAAATAAACTGTGTTCTGCTGGAAAGCGGCTACGATAAAATCAATGGCTTGCGGATTAATAACTGGCTTGTGTCAAAAGGCTTTCTTTCCGTTGTACAGCATGAAAAGAAAACCAGCAAAATTCCCACCGAGAAAGGCGAAAATCTTGGAATAACCACCGATGACCGTATTTTCAATGGAGAAACTATAAAAATAAACATATTTAACCAAACCGCACAAAAATATATTGCTGAAAATGTGATGGAAATTATCACAAACTTGTCGCATAAATAACGAGAAAAAAGCCGGGTAGGATGAAAGCTTCCTTATTTCCTGAATATGTCCACCGAATGGCTCGTCATACCGATTAAATCCTCGCGTTCACAGGTAGCAAAGTGGTATTTCAAATACAGTTCAAATGATTCATCATTCATGGCGTCCACCTCTTCATTTATGAATGAGGTGCAACCGGTTGATGCTACATAGTTCAGTCGAGTAACAGTAAATGCAGACATTAAGTCATCTATATCTTCTTTTCGGACAAGCTCAAACAAATCCTTTGGTTCAGATTTGGTTGCAAATGTTATGGGGTCAACCATACCCTTATCAATAAACTCAGGGATATTAAAAACACCATGTTTGAATCCTTGATGAAGCAGACACAAATCAGATATCACATAAGCGGTAAAAATCACACCGCCATGTTTTGTTACGCGAATCGACTCGCGGATAGCTTGTTGTTTATCTTCTTTAGTGTAAAGGTGGTACAACGGGCCCAACAGCAACGTAATGTCATATAGATTGTCCGGAAAAGCAGATAAATCCAAAGCGTTGCCTTGTGTAATGGTTATTTTCTCGCCATCTTGAGTATTCTTACGGAAAAGTTCTATATTATGCTCTACAAGTTCTACAGCGTCAACGATGTGCCCCTGTCTTGCCAACGCATGGGAATACCTACCGGTTGCAGCGCCGACCTCAAGCACACGGTCACCGGGTTTTATGTACTTCCCTATATAACGCATAGTAGTCAGAAACTCAACAGAGCCACTTTTTGTCGTGAGCCGACTATCTTCATCGTAATTACTGTAATGATCAATAATATACTGACTTGATTCCATATCACTTTACCTTTCAAAATATAAATCTTATCATTCGTCTTCCACTCGGACATCAAACGCCGTTAACGTTTCTAACCAACGCAATCTTTTAATAATATAACATGAAGGTGGAAGCGACGCCACCGCTGAGGGGTTTTAGGTCTTATTTTGATTGTATAAATCAACCAGCTCTTCTATTTGGTTTAATGCGTATTTTTTGAAGGGTTGGTTTAATGAATTAAATGCGCTGATTAATTTAGAAATTTGCTCATCCATGCCCTCATTGAACATTACCCCCTCTCCGGTGCGAAGCCAACCACTGTTTACGTTAAATTCAGCGGAAAGCAACCTTATGATACGCTCAGAGACAGATTTATTGTTAAGTTCAATATCGGCAAGATAACTGGACGAAATTGCCATGCGTTTAGAAAATCTCGCCTGAGAAAGCCCCAATGCATTTCGGACTTGTCTGATTCTTTCGTATGTTTCCATTCAACCTTCACTCCCTATAATCGTATTAATTTGATTTTTCAAACTTCTACATATTGTAACACGGTATTAATATGTTCGACAAATATTAGCATGTTAATATTGACAAAAATCAACCGCCAACGGGCTGCCGGAAACCTTACCAATAAATTGGCGATAAAAAAGCAAATTAATTTTGCTTTTCGCGTGGGCGGCATAAATTTATATGCAACCAAGCAAAAGGCAATTGATATTGTTAACGCCGTTGTAATTGCGATGATATTCTGCAATTTTTGGCTTTATTATGTAGGTTTGATTATAATGCACAATTCGACACGGCACAAGGGGGTATATTCATACATACAATTAGGCGTAAACATATAAACTGATGTAACGTTGTGTATGATGCGTGAACCGCGACCAGTAGATTCAGAGTGCTACTGTACGCGGGGGAATTGTCGTTGTCGTTTGACAATTCCCCCGCGTATAAGTTTATTTTATTTTATTTGCAAAACTTTATGAAAGGAGGAATAAGTTACTGCGTGAGACAATTGGCATTATAAGGAATAAATATTAAAATGATATTCAGAAAAACGGCAACCAAAATAAAATTTATAGGAGGAATTTTCAATGCGTAAAAAATTATTATTTGGTTTAGTTGCTTCTCTTATCTTATCTTGGCATTAATTATGTCATTTACCATGAAAGCAGAGGGAACTGTTTTAACGGACGCGGAAATTTCAGCAAGTGTCACGTCCGGAGAAGAAGTTGCGGTCAGAGAATATGTTGCGGCAGAAAACGCAAGTAGGATTCTCTCGCAGGTAATGGCCCAAATTAAAGGTGCAGAATCAAGCCAAAATATGATGGACTATCTTGAAAGCGGAAGCGTAATCACAACGTATTTGTTTGAGGATGGCTCTACTTTAACTAACGAGGTTCATTTTGAAAATGGTAAAGTCGTTGATGTTTCAACTGGCAGAGCTTCGATAATGGAGAGTGAACCACTCATAGCCGAAATTAATCCTGAATCAGGAATGACCCTATATTATCAGTATGGGAAATTGTTAGAATGCTATGATGATAATCAGACATTAGAATCTTTTCGGCATCTTATAAGGGCAAACTATATTGCCGCAAACCCGGTTTTTTGTTCTGAAACAGGTACACAGCTTCACAGAAATACTACCGTTTATGACAATTTAACGCGAAATGTTTATGTTTACGATATGGACGGCAATGTAACGGTAACGTCTTATGATGACAAAATGATAACCATTAATGTGTTTGACGAAAACGGAAATGTAATAGGAGAAAAAACCATGAGCGTTTCAGAAGACCTTGAACGCCGTGAGAGAATCCGGGTAGAGCGATTAAGAAATGAGGGGATTATTTACGATTGCGAAGAAACAGGCGAACTGCTTTACAGAACCACTACCATTTTTGACGACTTAACACGCAATGTTTTCGTATATGATAATGATACTGTGACGGTAACATCTTATGATGAAAAAATGGTAACTTGTTATATGTATGACGAAAATGGAAAAGAGAAAGAAGTAACCCTAAGCGTAGCAGAATTTATCGACCTTAAAGAGATAGAAATTGGGGTTATTTATGATTTCGATAAATCAATCGCAATTGAAATTCAAATGAGTTCATCATTTAGTGAGTGGCCTGTTTTTAGCGGTACGCATCATACGCCGCCATCTTCTAGCCCTGCAACCGGGCCACCGATTGGGGGCGTATGGTATAATGTTCCTTCCAGCATGGCTAGATACTTGGATATTGGAATCAGACAATCAATTCCAGCTGACCTTTGGCTTCATGCTTTTTTTACAAACGTGAACGGCAAAGAAAAAGGGGGGTTCCGCGAAGGAAAGCCCTTTTTTTGTGGCTAATTTCTCCGCGCTTCCGCTTGGGAATTACTTAGTCGTAGCAGTAGCGTCAATTACCGCGGCCGGCAATGCTGTACTTTTTTGAATGTTTATCGTCATACGCGGTTGATATTTAACTGTAACTTAGATAAAGTACAATTCACTATATTTAAAAAACAAGAAAGGTTTTTAAAATGAAAAAGCTTACTTTATCTATTACGGTGGCGTTATTACTTTCCTTTGCGTTGATTAATTCGGAATTTGCCAACGAGACAATCCATTTAACGGTTGACGATGCGCCTGCGGTATCTGAAAAGCAACCGCTTGTTCCTGCGCGTGATATGTTTGAAATATATTCGTCGCTCCTTCCCGAGCCTGCCGAAACGCGGCTTGTAAACGAAGACGGTGAACTTTTGGATACTCTTCTTTTGCGCGTGGACGGTGTTGAACAGTCCCGCCTACTAGAGGCGGTTTTTTCCAGCGGGCGCATATGGTTTGACGCGGTTGAATTTGCGGCGGCACTGTCATTGGCTCGTCCACCTCAAGGGCGACAATCTCTTTTCGGGTTATGCGAGCATTACGATTTATTTTTTGATTTTGACAGACATAGCGGGATAATTAATTTATTTACAGGGCATACACGTCCCAAGCAGCTTCCGCCGGCGGGTGAGCGTCATGCACTTATGCGCATAGAAGATGTTGCGGCGTTCGGAGATTGGCAGCAACCTAATGAACTTATTAAAATGCGGGCAATCGCGGATTTATTGTGGGAGCGAGACGCAGTGTTTTCCATTGCATGGGTTCCTGTTTTTGTGCGCCCTTTGGATGATTACCGCAATGACCCTCGCGATTATACCCGTTATAACATGGAATTCGTTTTTACGATAGATTACTGGTTAAGTCGCGGCGGGGAGCTGGGATTGCACGGATACACCCATCAGCGCGGTACTCAAAACAGTATTGGAGGGCATGAATTCGGCACAGGGGTAAGCGACGAGGATACAATTCAATCTTTTGAACAGCAACTTGCTGCGACGGCACATTTCGGATGGACCGCGAATTATTTCACATTCCCCAAGCATATCGGGACACGAAGGCAATTTGAAATAGCGGGTGAGTTTTTCGATGTAGTGTGGCCTCACCCGTACAGCCGAGCGATTCACGACGCGTATCGCGTACAACAAGGCGACCGGGAAGTTATATTTTTTAACACACCTCAAGACCACACCCACAGTGAATCCGACGAGGATGTAGCCGCAATGATACGACGAATAAACGGCGCGGGCGAAATTGCGAATTTCTTCTTTCACACCCACCTTGAATACAATTTTATGACAATTGAGAGAGACGAAACCGGCAAACCGACAGTTATACACGACACAAATTCCCCGCTGCACAGAATCCTTGACGCACTTAAAGAAAACGGCAGGGTTGTGCGTTCGCCTTCATACTTTGTCAGATAGTTATAATTGAAATGTTACTAAAAAGGAGCTGTGCATATTGCACAGCCCCTTTCTTTTTTATAACAATGCTTTTATCCGTTGCCGTTGCCTACTTTTAAGGCACTTACGTCATGACCTACCAGCCACCTTTGGAGAGTAGTCAAGTCTTGCAAGCCAATCGTGTTTGTAGCGTCCATATCTGCGGCAAATCTGCAGAAGTTGTACTCGGCTTCAAACTGTGTCCTTAAATCATCATCATTAGCTAAAGCGAGCCATCTTGCAATAGCCGTTGCGTCGGCGGAGGTTACTCGTCCGGTTTGTGTTACGGCACCCAAGACGAAGCCTGCAACCAAACCAACCGTCGGGGTGAGGATAATACCGTTGAACCCTACGGCATCAAACATCAATTCTTCAACCGTTACGAATACTGAATTACTTCCCCCGCCCAAGCTATTGGTTCTTATGCGAACAGTTACATCGTGAGTTACAGATACTGCATCACTGCCCTCCTCGTACACATCGAACCCGACACTTAATGAAATTTCCAACAAATTATTAACGGGTGCGTCCGCAACATTAATCGTAATTGTTGCTCCCGTGAAATCCCCTCCGTTGAATTCATCTTCCACATCAACAGATAATTTCATGTTTTGCTGAGGATTACCCGGCCATTGAATTGTAAACGTGCCATCCCCTAATACCCAGTGCGCCGTAACCGTTACGGGCGCGTCCGGCATTATGAATTTAGAAGCTGTTGGGCAATCATCGACTAAGAATACCAATTCTTCGCTGAAAGTTTGAACCATATCCAACGCTCCGGGTGTAGTTACATAACTGAATGCGCTCGGCGTGGTTACGGAGAACAAACTCATTTCGGAAACTTCAATTTCTCCCGTCCAGTGCGAGAAGATGAATCCGGGACGCGTGCCGGCATAAAGAGTTACTTCTTCATCTACATCCGCAGGGTTGGGGTTAGCACTTGCGTTGGTGCCGCCGTCAACTATTTTTATGGGGTTAGCAGTAGCGGATACCGGCTCATACTCTGGAACTGCGTTAACAGGGCCGTCGGGCATCACGAATGTGTTGGCGGTTGCCATCGCCAAGTTCGGGTCTGCCGCTGATGTTATTATCCATTCCTTGAAACGATAACCCTCCGGCGGTGTCGCGGTAAAGGTAAGGGTAACGGTGTCATCTACCACCGCAGTGGCCGGAGATGCCGTACCGCCTGTTACAGTAATGGCGTGATAATCATTCCAGTTTGCCGTTACAGTAATATCGTGTGAAGGCATTATAAATGCTGCGCCACTTTGCAACGTCGCACCGGTAATTTCTACATCATCGGATGACCAGTTTGCAAACCGTTTACCGGCCGGGGCAGCTCCCGCATTAAGTGTTATGGGGGCACCTGCTTCGGCTCTTTGGCTGGGTGTCGCACCTTCGCCGCCGTCGATTATCGTGATGGCGAAATCGTCTTGGGTTTGCTGCCAAGTGGTTGTTAGGTTTACATTTACCGTTAAGTTTCTGGAAACACCCTCGCGGGTTACGGCCACGGTGAAGTTACCGGTAACCGGAGGAACGTCCGTTGTCGGGCGTGTGCCTGTAACTTCTATTGCATTGGACGCATTCACAGCTACCGAAACATACGGTGCAAACTCGACAGGTACGTTACCTAAGGTGATATCGCCCGTTGCGCTACCGCCTACGGTTACAGTCCTCAAAAGATTATCATTGTTTATTGTTACAGATTGCGGGGTAAGGTTAAATGATATACCGCCCGCTTCTTCACCGCGGATTTCGATATTGTTAATAGAAGTGTTACCGCTGGTGAGATTGCCCAGCCCGTTAAATACCACACGCAGATGAACCATAGATTGGTTATCTAACGCTGCGGGCAATACGAAGTTTGTATAGCTCGCCGCATCCGGATGTTCAAGTGCATCATAGGTGTCACTGCCGACGCGATAGATATCACGATCTGAACCTTCTATGCGTACCCACGTTCCGCTGTCATCAAGATATGCAAGGAAGAATGCGTTGGGACCGCTTCCTGTGGATTTTTGTCTGGCGGTGAAAGTAATGTTTTCATAGCCTGTTGTGGGGAAGCTCAACTGGAATGCCGACGCGTTTACAATGCCGACTCCGGATTCACTTGCGGGCCGCCATCTTGTCGGAGTTGTTACCAGCGAAGCGTTATTAAATACCACGGGAGTTCTGTTCGTACCGGCAAAACCGATTAGAACTTGAGTGTTGTTATCCCGTGCGGTAAGTCGGAATTCTTCCGCGAAGACTCCGCTTGTTCCTACGAAATGGGAATTTGCCGGTGTAGTGTTATTTTCTGCTGTGGCATTTAATTGCGGACGCACCAGCCCTGCCAAAAGTGTCCTGGGGTCAACGGGAATTTCTTCAAAGTCCGCATTAACATTTGCTACTCCGCTGCCTGCCGGCATGTTGAATGTGCCAACAGCTCTAAGCCTGTCGGACGAAACAGTCAAGGTGAACGTAGCCGCTCCCATCGCCGATAATGTCGCGCCTGCGTTTGCAACAAAGCGTTGCCCGTCAGGTGCTGTTATGGTTACGGAAATCGGTGTATTTGCAAATTGCGCTCCGGACGGGGTTACTTCGATTTCTGCATCTACCGCTCCTGCACCTGTTACCGTTACATCTACTTCATGTAACGACGGTCCGTTCCATGGGTCGTCACCGCTGTAGCGGGGGCGTACCAACTCAAACAGTTCGTTGCTTACACCGGGGGAATCGCCGGTAGGCGGTGCATATCTTACCGTTGTAAAGTCGTTTAAGTTGCTGGGGCTGTTTCGGATTACATTTGTACCTCCGACATTATCCCATGCACGACGAACGGCTTCTTGGTTGGATATACGATGCGCGGGTGCACCTTGGAAGTTTGCTACGCTGTCGCGCGGGCCGTCAGCTTCATTCCACGCACCAACAAGGTCGATTAAAAATGCTCTTTCATCGTTGGTTATTGTGTTGGAGAGACGGGCAGTTCCCACGACAATTGCTGCGCTGAAATTACGGTTGCTGAATACCATATCCATTTCGGCATCCCAAGCAGGAATGGTATAACGCGCGCCGGTGGTGTTTTCCTGCTCCGTTACAATTAACAGAGATGTGCGCGGCGGCATTGTAAGTTTGGCTTCATCCAATTCATCTTCAAACACAAGTACTTCCCACGGGAATACAGTGTTGGGCTGACCAACCGGACCGTCTGATAAATTCTGAACTTGCAACGATAATCCTCTCAGGTCAAACGGAGCGTTTGTCGAGTTGTAAAGTTCGATAAACCCGCGTGAAACGGCTTGGTTGTTGGTCATGGCTCTACCGTACATTTGGTTAATAAGCAGACCAGTCGGAATATCCATTTCCTCTAAAGAAGCATTTACGGTAATTTCTCCGCCGCCTTCGGGCATTGTGAATGTCGCGGTTGCGGAAAGCCTGTTTGCGGCCATACTTATCTCACTTAGAGTCGGAATCGTTGTTGTTATGGTCGGCGTTGACACTAAGCGATGCCCAATCGGTGGTGTTATTGTTACGGTCATTCCCGTACCTGCCGGACGCGCTCCCGACGGAGTTATTGCCGTAAAACCGGCCGCGTTTCCTGCTACCGTTACTAAATAATTGGGCACGGGCCACGGACCATCCGCACGGCGGCGCGGACGGAATGCTTCCAGCTCCTCGCTACTTACGCCGTCGGCCGCGTATCTGACTGTCCTAAAGTCTTCGTTGTTTCTGCGCCTGTTCCGGATAACATCTTCATCCCACCTGCGACGGATGGCTACCTGATTAGATATGCCGCTTGCCGGGCTGATTCCGCGGAAGTTTACTATCATGTCGCGGTCATTATTAAGACCATTCACCGCACCAACCAAGTCAACCACGTTTTCCATTTCGGCTTCGGTTATTGTGTCCGAAAGACGGGTTGTTCCGTTAACAATTGCCGCGCTGAAATTACGGTTGCTGAATACCATATCCATTTCGGCGTCCGAAGCGGAAATGTTATAACGCGTGCCAACAGTATTCGATTGAGACGTAACAATCAACAGAGACGTTTTCGGCGGCATTATTGTGTCGGTCAGTTCTTCGCTGAAGTTCAGAACTTCCCACTCATGAATCTCGTTATTTATACCATCCGGGCCATCCGCAATATTTTGAACTTGCAGCGAATGTCCGGCTAAGTCAAACGGTATATTCAACGTGTTATAAATTTCGATAAATCCGTGTGAAACGGCATTATTATTTGCCATTGCCCTACCGTACATTTGATTGATTACTACAGTTTGCACGAAAGGATCTTCTACTAATGTTGCATTGACGGTAATTACTCCGCCATTAGCGGGCATTAGGAAAGTTCCGATTGCGTTAAGACGGCTTGAACCTACGGTCAAGTTGAATTCGCCGGCCGCTCCCGTTACCGGAATTGCTGAACCCGGAAGCCCTGCGAAGCGTTGTCCTACCGGTGCCGTTACGGTTAAAGTCATCGTGGTACCTGCCGGACGGTTGCCCGAGGGGGTTACGGCAGAATATTCCGCAGCCGTTCCCTCAATTGTTACTTGATACCCTGCTTCGGCAGACCATCTTGGCTCTCCGCTGTGACGCGGGCGGAATCTTTGCAGTCGTTCGTTGGTTATTCCGTTATCGCTTGTGGCTCCGCCGGGGGTAATTCCGACGTATCCGACGGGATATCTGTAATCTATCGCGGTGAAGTCGCTATTATTGTTCCGTGTGTCTCGGAAATTAACACGGCGTGATGCCAAATGCCGTGAATAACCAATATTTGCCGTGTTAAGGAAGTTATGCGCCCAGTCGTTCGGCCATATTCTGCCTTGTGTACCCACCAAGTCAACAATTCTTTCGAATATTTCCGAATCGGGAATTGCCGCGCTGTTTTGTGACGTGGGTGCGGGCGAAGTGAGCGGTTCTGTACCAAGTACAAGAGCCACACTCATATTTACATCGTTAAATACCAAGTTCCAAGCGATATCCCAAGTTTGAATGGTATAACGTGGCGTGTGACCCGCAACAGAATTATTGTTTACGTCGGCCCCTTGGCTGACAATCAACAAAGAGCGGTTTGCGGGAATGGTTCGCCCATTAAGGTTAAGCACTTGCCATCCAACCGGTGTAATATTTGCCGGGGAATTTGCCGCAATATTTTGAACTTGCAACGAATATCCATCTAAGCTGATGGGCGAGTCCGTCATGTTAACAAGCTCGATGAAACCGTGTGAAACCGCGTTGTCGTTCGGAGTTGCACCGTGACCATATACTTGGTTGATTAATACATCACCAAGAATAGCGGGCTGTTGCGGCGGCATCACTACATTGACCGTAACATTCCTTGTGACGGTAATCGGAGGCCCTGCGTTGAAACCGAGTACTCCCGTCCAAGTAAAGCTTGTTATATGCGCACCCGTTGGTGTAAAGGATACAGGTAATTGATGCGCGCCGAGTGTAGCCGGCACTTGAGCCCCGTTTACCCAAGCCCAGTTACCTGCTGCCGGAGCGGATACACCGCCCGAAAGCACGGAAGCAGACAGCGGCTGGCCAAGCGTAATGTTTGCCGCGGTCGGGAAAGTAAGCGGCGGCGCCACTGCTCCGGACACGGTTATAGTTACAACTTGCGTCACAACAAAGAAGTTGTTTTGGTTTGTGGGGACAAATCTTAGAACATGACTGCGCGTTCCCACGTTACCCACAGGGGTATCCGAATCTTGCACCCATTCAAACTGACCCGGCGTACCGCTGCCGTTACTGATAGGCAGAAGCGAACCAAGTGTTTGGCCGAACTGCGCCGTTAAATTAGTCGGCCAGTTTACGGTTGGGTTGACTCTTGTATCCGGAGTCCATACTGCGCCTAAAACAACCGAACCCGCAGGCATTTCAAATGTGGTAATCGGGCTGTCAGCGGCGGCGAGATTTGAAACTGTGAAACCGGACGGAGCCCCTATAACAGTCCATCCCACAAAAACGAAACCATCGCGATGACCCGCGTTAACCGAAACATACTGATTTTCCGGGAACAGACCCGAACCGTTTAATGGGCTGTTTAATGGGCCTGCGCCATCATACGCATCGGTTACAGCTAACGCGAAAGTAGACATTGTTGCGGGTGCCGAACCTGCAACGGTTCCTTCGGGTAAACCCCCACCGTATGAAAGATGGTTAGCTCCCGTTGTTGTACTATGAGACACTACCGCATTGTTAGTACGCCCTGAGGGCATACCCGGCCAAGCTGTTGCGCCAATCGTGGGTCTGAATTGTCCCCATCCGCACCTGTTGCCTGCCCAGGGAACAGAAATAACTCCTTCTGCGTCTACGGTTATATGCAAAAATCTTCCGGCGGAGTTATTAGATATATTACTCGCCGCTCCGTTGTTAAGAATAATAGTGTAATCGCCCGCCGCGGGTATGCTCACTTCCCGGGGCATCGGCTGAAGCAGACCGTGAACTTGGTCACTTGTGGTATGACCCGGGCCCATCCACGCGGCATGTGTAAGAGTAGCAGCGGTGATGGTGCCGCCGGGGCCGCCGCCGGTGCCGGCGGGGAAATTGCCTCCTGCCGGGTTACCGGGTACTTGAAGAGCGGGGGCAATGGTGGGATTCTGCACGATATTTAATAACATCGGCCATGACGGTGGTTGGAATTTCCTCTCCCATGTCGCGGTAAAGCTTACGGGGCCATCGGGCATAATAAAGTAGGTTATTGACGCGTTCGGGTTTGCAAGCAGACTTACATCGGGGCCTTCCCATTTGTCAAAGAAGTAACCGGGTGCGCCTGTTCCCGCAAATAATACCACGCGTTCACCCACAGCCTGCGGACCGTGACCGGAATGACCCGTTCCGCCGTCTACTATGGTTACACCGCTTACACGGTTCCAGTTAGCCTGAACCGTAACCGCAACTGTCGGAGACGGCATGGAGAAAGTAGTCGGGCTTTCGTTACTGTCGTCAAGAGTTACACCGCCGGATATAACAACCCAATGTGAGAATTGGAACCCGGGATTTATACCGGCATCTATGGTAACGGTTTGAGTCGCTGTAGCGGGGCTTGGCGACGCACTTGAATTATTACCGCCGCCCATTATAACGGTGTGACCGGGTTCAACCAAGTCGGAAGCCCAATCGCCGTCACCGCTGAAACGCGGACGTACAACATTCAAACGTTCGGCATTTATTCCGCCGGAACCTGAACTGTAATTAATCGGTTCAAAGTCTGCAGAGTTTACTCGTGTGTTACGGAAATTTATGCGGCGTGCCGCAATTTCGTTCGAGGTGCGTTGCGCGGGATTATCGCCCAAACGGTGAGTTACCGTTTCTGTTCCGTGAACTACACCCACCAAATCATGCACGTTGCGCCAATCCTGAATGCCGAAAACCGTAGGCAAAGGAGTTGTTTGGCTTACAAGTGCCACGCTTAACGAACGGTTACTTAATGGCTGATTCCACGACAAATCCCAATTTTCAATGGTATGGCGCGGAGAAGCGGCTGTGCCTGCCGTACTTACCACAAGGAAGGAAGTACCCGGTTCCATAGAGGTATAAGGAAGATTAAGCACATTCCATCTGTTCTCGGCTTGATTCCAAACCTGTAACGACCACCCGCCAATGTCCACATCCGAACTTGTCGGGTTGTACAGTTCTATAAAACCGTGAGATACGGTATTGTTTGTTCCCGTACCCTGTCCGTAGACCTGATTAATCATCACGGTAGGCATCGACGGAAGCACGCCCATAGCATCTCCGAAACTTGCCGTTACGGTTATTTCGCGGTCGGGCATTATAAATGAAGTAATCGGGTTTGTTCTGTCGGCAAAGACAACCGCGTTCGGCGGGTCAACTGTCCAGCCCGTAAACGCTTGAGTGGCGTGTACGCCCGCGTTAACTGCAACACGGCGGCCTTCGGGGAATCTTGCCTGCCCTGTAATCGAGCCGTCTGTTGAAGGAACTGCTGCATAAGAACCAACTACGGTTAACCGGAAAAGGTCAACTATGCTTCGCGGAATATGCCCGGCCGGTATACCCGCCGCAGGGTTTTGCGGGGTTTGCGCGTCTCCGGCGCGATATGAGACAAATACATTGTCTGTCCCTTCACGGGATGATACGCGTCCGTGCGGATGCTCCGGCCGGTTATCCCAACTGATATTCCTGAAAGTGCTTGGGCTGGTAACGGTACCATCTGCATCAACCGTCACATGCACAAACCTGCGCCCGGACATATCAAGTCTTAAACCGCTGTCCCGTCCACTGGCAAGTATAAGGGTGTGCTGACCGGGACCGGTTACGTTCAGTCTGCTGTTGGTGTGACCGAAAGGCTCTGTATATCCTACAGAAGCGGTAGAACCATATCTGATATGCTGCCCGGGTACCCAAACAGCATGGGTAAGGCCCGGCTCATTCGCAACAGCCTCAAGTACCATCGGGAATGGGTTACTGCCTTCAAGCCGTAACCAATTCGCCGTAAATTCCACGTCTCTGTCCGGCATATAGAAGTAGGTTATCGGGGCGTTGCGGTCGGCAAGAAGGTGTACATTGTGACCTCTCCAGCCGTCAAAGAAATGACCGTCAATTCTGTATCCGGCGAAAAGAATTACCCTATCACCTTCATTATAAATGCCTTGCCCCGATTGGTCGGGATTAGCGCGGCTGCCGTTTACGGTTACACTGTAACGGGCATCCCAGTGTGCGCGAAGAACAATCCCTTCCGTAAGACCGGCGGGCATAGTGAAATTTGTTGTACGGTGGTTGATATTTGCAAGCGATACGCCGCCTTGCTCAACCTCCCAGTGCGTAAACACAAAGCCGTCGTTATAACCGGCACTTATTCTTACTGTTTGACCCGCGTTTGCCGGGTTCGGGGTTGCACCGGCACCTATTCTGCCGCCGCCGAGTATGGTTATATGACCTGCCGCGGGGCCGCCTATTGGACCGTCTCCGCTCCAGCGCGGGCGCACTTGTTCCAAACGGGCGTTGGTTATGCCGTTTGCATTTGTAGCGAAATTAGGTCTTCTGTTTGCGTAACCTGTGGGATATCTGTAATCAATTCCCGTGAAATCGGTTTCGTTGCATCGTTTGTTTTGGTAATCCGTCCGCCGTGCCGCACCTTGCCGCCACATACGGAAAGCGGGGCCTTCGCCCAAGAAATCAGGCAGCGGGTCGGGGGCCGGGGAGTTTACCGCGGTCACCAAATCAAGCACATTCTCCCATTCATTTCCGGCGATTGGGTGTGATAAAAGAGTAGTATTACCCACGATTGCCACGGTTAAAGAGTTATGACCGAACAACCGGTTCCAGCCTATATCCCACTCTTCGTCCGGAATGATATAACGGGGTGCATGACCGGCGGCGGGGTTTGTGTTGGTGTTTGCTCTTGCGGTACTTACTATAAGGAAGGAGCAGCCCGGTTCCATAGTATGTCCGCCGGGAATATCATACTTACGCCAAGTACCGTCGGCATCGTTCATTATTTGAATCGACATTCCGTTAAGGCTTACAGGATTGTCTGTCGGGTTGTGCAGCTCAATAAAGCCGTGAGAAATCGCGTTATCTCCCGCTTCAAGACCTTGCCCGTGAAGCTGGTTAATAATAATGGTTGGTTCGGGAAGCACTTTCGCTATCGGCACAAAGTTTGCCGACACGGTAACGGGCCTGTTTACCATTACAAAGAACGCTTCTGTGGGAGATTCGGGCCCTAAAATACTTACATCTTCCGATGTCCAGCGGTCGAAAGTCATTCCTACAGGTGCCATTCCCGCAGTAAGGGATACAATATCGCCTGCGGCGGCAGGGTTGGGGAATGCGCGGTAGCCCATTACACCGCCGTCTATGGTGATTGTATGAAGCGAACCCGCATTTGCGGGCCATGCGCCATCATCAATTGAGCGCGGGCGATAGTGGTTGATTTCCGCAAATGTTAAGTCGCTGTACCTGATTTCTTCAAAATCTGCCCAGTTGTCACGGGTGTTCCGGAAACCAATCCGGCGAACAGACGCGCTTTGCGATATGCGCCACGCCGCCTGCGGACCCCATACATTGTGTACCTGGTCACGCGGAGCATTACTATTTCTTGCGCCCACCAAATCGAGAATACTGTTTTGTTGCACGGTTGTAATTACAGGGGATAACCGGTCTACGCCCCTTACAAGAGCTACGGATATATTCCTGTTGCTGAACTGCAACGGCACCGCCATGTCATATTTTTGAATTACATAGCTTGGCATATGAGTGCCGGTGCTACCGTCGTTGTACCATCCGTTACCACCTTTGCTTACTATCAGGAAAGAATGTCTCGGAGGGATTTCGCCGCTAAGCGGAAACTCTCTCCATTCAGTGGCTGTCAGGTTTGCCGGTGCGTTGTTACCGATGTTTTGTATTTGAATAGAAGTACCGTTTAAGTTTACGGGTACAGTCCACGGGTTGTACAGTTCGATGAATCCGTGGGAAACTGCGATGGTTCCGCCTTGCGCGCCTTGACCGAATACCTGATTGATTATCGCGCTGCGCTGCGGTGTAGTGCTGTAACTTGCGGTAACGGTAAGAGAGGAAGCAGTTCCTGTCGCCGAAGCGGTAGGCCTGATTGTAATTGTTCTGTCTTCCAATGTTCCGCTAACGAGCTCAATACCTGTACCTAAAACCCATTCACGGAACTGATTTCCGGGAATATCGTTAATGGTAACGGTAATCGGCATATTTTGCAGATATCTCGCGCTGAAATTACCTATGGCAAAGCCGGGGGCACCTGCAACGGTTCTGTCGTAATCCGCCAAATTGCCCCACTTGTATAAATCATTGCGAACATGCGCGCCCGCAACGTCAAACCAACCGATATCGTTTCTCGTCGGTGATGTTGCGGAAGACCCTTCCGTTATACGCCAATTAATACGCGAATAGTTTCCGGCGGCTCCCAAACCTCCGGTCGGGCCGGGCAAATGCTCACGCCCGAACGCTCCCGAGCCGCTGATACTTCCATTCGGCGCGGAACGAGAGAAATACGCACGCATATGCTCAATAGAGTTACGTGCCATTCCGCCGGGCGCAGTTGACGGTGCTGCGCGCAATTTTAAAACATTTTCCTGATTTCTTAGTGCTACGCCGCTAACACTGTCAGTGTTCGGACCGCGAAGGGAGTGGGGCGGCCATCTGTATGGCATCTGTTGATTATTCCAAGCACCGGCACGCTCTGCCATGGAAGCGTTACCCGTCGCTGTTATCCACGGAGCCAAGAAAGGCCCGTGCCTCATACGCGTATTGGTATAAACCGTTGTAGCGGGCTCGCCGAATACACGGGCAAATACGGAATTGCTGCCGCGTCCTTGTTCACCTGCGGTAATAAGCAAGCCCCAACGCATATGGTGTCTTCCGATAGCAGGAGCTGAACTGCCGCCCAAAGAAGCAAACGCAGCATACTCATCAATTATGTTTTCCGCTCTTGCCGGGTGGAATGCAGTACCCGTGTAAGTGGAATAACGGGCTGCAAATGTGTTTCTGAAAGTCGGGTTTTGTAAAAGTACGCGGAATAATCTCGCGGCGTTCTCTGACCTGCCCAAATCGAAAATGCTGAAAGGCAAGCCCATATCAACGAAACCACCGCCGGTACCGTCTCTTCCTTCTCTGTTGTTCCAGCAGTCGGAGCCGGAGCCGTGACGGCAGCTTGCTACGCAGGAGGGGCTTTTCATTGCGGTAAAATACGTTAACATATCGTTCGCACCGTGGAAAACAGCATTGTCGAAGTCTTGTACTATAAAACGCCATCTGCGGTCCGCACCGTGTACGCCGGGCATATACGAATTGGATCTCCACGCTTCAAAGTTATTGCTTATCCAGTCCCAGTTTTCAAAATGCATACCGATAATAAACATGTCGATTAAATCGTCCATGCACATGAGGGTATCAAGGTATTCATACCATTCGTGTGTCAGGTGGTTTCTGCCGGCGTGTTGATTCGCCGCACCTGTGAGGGGGTGAGTTGCGGGAATTATTCTGGCATAACCGTCGTGGTCGCCTATTGTTGCAGCTGTAGCATCTCCCGCGGACCTTCTGCGGGTTCCGCCGGCGACTTCCGTACTGTTATCGGTACGGATTCCGCGGCTGTTGGAGCCGCTTGCAGGCCAAACAATGTGTTGGGTTACATAATTTATCCAATCGCCGTCAGCTATCATTTCAATTTCGCTGCGGGGCAAGCCGAATACTTCACTTATTAATGCTTCGTGCCTATGAGATTGTAAATTGTGCATTCCCCAAAACTCGCCGTTTATAAATACCGCACCGAATGTGGCGTTTTGTACCATGGGGCGCAAAGGATGCGACATTCTGTGTACAAGTACGTCCCGCAGGTCGGTACCTTCGGTATCGCCATTTCGGACTTGAAGATGTCTGAAAGTATTCAACTCTTCGTTTGCCGCGTAAAAATGCCGGCGGGTATTTGGTATCAAAGCGGGGCCGCCCGGTATTCCAACGAAATCGCCGTCGCCCTGGTTAAAATTAAGCCGTATTGAACGCAACGGGAAAAACCTTGTCCAGTTACCGAATATCCAAGCATTTGCGCGTTGATTGGTAACAATACGATTTTGTTCGTCAAACACTTCGACGTTTACAATCTGCCTTGAACCGCTTGCGTTATCCCAAACATTCATACCACGGCCGGCTACACAAGAGCTTGCAGACTGACCGCAACCGCAAGTGGTGGGGTTGCCTGTGTGTCTTGGTACTTCAAGTCCCCAGCCGTTACCGTTATTGTTACCGGGGTGAGTGGGTAAACCCGGGGCAAGCGGCGGAGCGGGATTGCCGTCCCAGTCCCTGCCGTCCCACATACCGGCTCTTATTTGAGATTCCCAGTTATAATAGTTAACATTAACCCAGTGGTTTGGGTTTTCCCTTTCTCTTGCAGCAAAGGATTGCATTCCTCTGTCCCAGTTACGGTACCAGCCCCTAACCGGGTGAACAAAATCAGAGGGGTCGGTAACAATGGAGAGGATTCTTATACCGTTCCAGTTCATATCGGGACGGTTTACAATAAAAGTACCGGTTGTAGTATTACCGCCCACACCGTCTAAATCGAACGCTCTGGCGCGGACTACCATACCGTTGTAAATTTGGGTTGGCACATAGTATCCGTTGCTGGATACGGTATGTGCGGGAGGGCCGGCGGCGGCTACACCGTCAACTATGGGAGCGGGTACGCGGGCGTTCTGTACTGTGGGGGGTGATGCAGCGGTGCCTCTGCCGCCGGCTCCATTTCCACCAACGCGGTTAGGCGTAACATACGAACTGTCTTCATCGTCGGCGTTTTGGGACCACCCTACGTTCCAAGGCGCGGGGTTCGCTCTGCCTACGCCGCCTACGGACATTGGGCTGTTTGTATGAACGGCGGCATCACCGGTACCGTGACCGTGATTAATTGTAATGGTGGAAGTAGGCAGAAGCAAAAGCGAACATCCGCAAGTCGGGTTAGCGACATGCGGAAAAACGTGAGAAGGGCCGTAAGAAGAACGGCCATTAACAATAGGCCCGCAAGTACGCGGTTCGCTGCCGTCCGTAGTAAAGCGGACATCCGCACCATGCCCGTGAATGCTTAGGTTAAATGCCGTTTGGTAAACTCCGCCGGAATGAGAAAGCCTGGGTGCGGGCGGAACCCCTACAAACATCGGGGCAATTAAAAATAATTCTTCTTCCTCTTCATTTTCTTCGACGTCTTCCTCATCGTCGAAGTCGATTGCCGGGGGAGAAGTCGTCTCCACAGGCGGCAATCCGATGTCGAATGAGCTTTCGCTTGTAACCCCGTCATTCGCCGCCACGGGTGTAACCGTAAACGACGATAACGCCATCACAAACGCCAACACTAACGACAACATGCGTTTGATTTTTGCATGTTTTTGCATGATAAATATCTCCTCTCAGTTCCCCGTAAACCTATACTTTCGTGAAATTGTATAAATTCACGGCAGTATAGCATTTACTTTTGTTGATTATTACCATAATACATTTTATTGCCGTTTTATTCAAGTGTTTCAATGAAATATTTTATGTAAATTTTATGCTTTTTTTCCAATTTAGAAACGCAGTCGTTTTATTATGAAAAATTGCGTTTCAAGCATTAAAGCCATATTGAAAAATAACCATATTCATGAGTGCCGCTTCCATGATGTAATTTCCCCTCGGACATTAAAGTATTAAATGCGTTTTTCATATCGTGAAGTATGGAGTTCGGTACATTTAAATCATGATGTGCAGGGAAAACACTTGTTATTGGCAATGCTGCTATTCGTTCTATTGATTTTAAATAAGCAACAGGATCAGTAGACGGAAAATAAGCGAACAGTGTTCCGATGTAAACCAAATCGCCGGTAAAGAGATATCCTCTGTTCTTTTCATAAAAGCACATGTGTCCCGGAGAGTGCCCCGGCGTATGTAGCACCTGTATAACGCGCCCTCCTATATCAATAATATCGTTATCTCTTAAAACACGTGTGGGTGTGCCTTGAAACATTTGATAGTTATCAATATCAAAACCTTCCGGCAAATCACAATCCTCTACAACAAAACCTTTAATTTGTTCCCGGGTTAACGGAAACTCACCATTGAGCCAGTTTATTTCATTTTCATGAGCGTAAAACTCGGGGAAAAATTTATGACCACCTACGTGATCCCAATGTATATGAGTTGCGACAGCTATAATAGGATTATCAGTAAGTTTACGTACTTGTTCATATATATTTTCAATCCCAAGCCCGGTGTCAATTAGCAGGCTGTATTGCTCACCGTTCAACAAGTAGCTGTGCATTTCCTCCCAATGTCTATATTCGCTGATAATATGTGTATTTTCATCTATCTTCTCAATCGTAAACCAATCACTCATTATTGCGGTCTCCTCTTTTTCAGTATTAAAACCTGCCTTCGTTGTTAGGCAGCCTTGTCTTGACAAGACATTATCGCTAGTTAATCACAAAAATACAACAAAAATATTTGACAGTTTCTTTTGCGTTGATTTAATATGTGTATCGTAGTTTTTGTTTGTATTATTGGAAATTAGTCAAGTTGAAAAAAGTTTTACATGGTTTGTGGTTTTTGCATTTGTATCTATTTAGGCTACATAAAACGAAAGGGGTTCAAGTTATGCATACTCGAACAAAAATAATCATTGTCGTTGTTACACTAATTATTATTTCCGGAGCAGTAACAGTGCTTTTGTTTAAACCGTGGGAGGAATATATTGCAACTTCCGAAAACGAACCGCAACAGAAAGAACGTAGGGGAAATACGGCAGGTAATATTGCTAATATAGGGCGTGTGGCACAAGACGGAGAATGGATATATTTTTCAGCACTCATTCATGAAAGTATACCGGGGATTCCTGTATCTGAAACAACTCCGCTGGGTCATTTAAGAAGAAAGCGGGTGGATGGTGGCGAAAGTGAATTGCTTTTCCTTGTCCCGCCCTTGTTTCCGGAGAGCATTAACGTAATAGGAGACTGGCTTTATTTTATAACATTTGATGGTTTACACAGGATGCGCACAGACGGTACACATGTGGAAATGCTTATAGGTTGTGTGGATACACGTCCCAACATCTCTCGTGTAATTCTTATAGAAAATTGGCTATTTTTTACACTGGCTGTTGATATTGACGGTGTGCGAGAACGTCATCTTTACAGAATGTCTGTTGATGGTGAAATACATGAGAGGATAAGCAATATTAATGCCGGAAGTATCTCTGTTTCAGATGGCTGGATATATTATGCAGACAGAGATGACAATCACATGGTATATAGAATTCGACCCGATGGAACAGAGCGTATGCGGCTTAGCAGTGGTGGTGCCCGTGGGAAAATTATTGTTGACGATGGTTGGGTGTATTATTCAGATTTTTCCGGTGATATATCAATATATAAAATACGGATTGATGGATCTGAACATCAACGAGTAGTAGAGCGAAGTTCTTATAATGGGGCAGATTATGAGTTTAATATTTTTGACGGATGGGTCTACTATTCAAGTTATTTGAGTGACGGTATATATCGAATACGAAACGACGGTACAGACAGGCAAAGAATAAGCGATGGTTTCGGTCGTGAAATTAATATCATTGGTGATTGGATTTATTATCGACCCGGATATGATGCTGATATCTTTTCACCCTTATACCGAATGCGCAAAGATGGCACAGAAAGGGAGCAAGTGCGTTAACGCCGTTTTATCATAAATGAGCTACTGACAAATTAATTGCCACATAAAACGAAGGGGGTTCAAGTTATGCATACTCGAACAAAAATAATCATTGTCATTGTCACACTAATTATTATTTCCGGAGCAGTAACAGTGCTTTTGTTCAAACCGTGGGAGGAATATATTGCAACTTCCGAAAACGAACCGCAACAGCAAGAACGTAGGGGAAATACGGCAGGTAATATTGCTAATATAGGGCGTGTGGCACAAGACGGAGAATGGATATATTTTTCGTCACTCATTCATGAAAGTATACCGGGGATTCCTGTATCCGAAACAACTCCGCTGGGTCATTTAAGAAGAAAGCGGGTGGATGGTGACGAAAGTGAATTACTTTTCCTTGTCCCGCCCTTGGTTCCGGAGAGTATTAACGTAATGGGGGACTGGCTTTACTTTGTAACAATGGATGGTATACACAGAATGCGAATAGATGGTTCACATAAAGAAATGATTCTAGGCTGTGCGGATACCCAACCTTACATTTCTCGTATATTTCTTGCAGAAAATTGGTTGATTTTTACATTAGCTGCTGACATTCACAGTGTGCGAGAAAGTAATCTTTATAGAATGTCTATTGATGGTGAAACACAGGAGAGAATAAGTAATATTAATCCAGCTAGTATCACTGTTGCAGATGGCTGGATATATTATGCAGACAGAGATAAAAATCAAGCTGTATATCGAATACGAACCGATGGAACAGAGCGTATGCGGCTTAGTAATAGTGAAGCCCGGGGAAGAATTATTGTTGACGATGGTTGGGTGTATTATTCAGATTTTACTGATGATATATCAATATTTAAAATACGGATTGACGGAACGGAGCATCAGCAGGTAGTAGCACGAACGTCTCACGAGTGGACAGATGCAGGTTTTAATATTTTTGATGGATGGATTTATTTTTCAAGTTATTTGAGTGACGGTATATACCGAATACGAACCGACGGCACAGACAGGCAAAAAATAAGCGATGGTTTCGGTCGTGAAATTAGCATCATTGATGACTGGATTTATTATAGACCCGGATATGATACGGATATCTTTTCACCCTTATACCGAATGCGCAAAGATGGTACAGAAAGGGGGCAAGTGCGTTAACATCGTTTTATCATAAATGTACAGGCAACTACAAAAATTAAATGGAGGAATACAAAATGAAAAAATTGTCAAAAAATATTTTAGCGGTTTTACTGTCTTTTATTATGGTCTTTTCGCTTGTTACAGTATGGAGTATAGAGGTGGAAGCTTCAGTCGATACAAGTTTTGAAATTGAATTTGAAGCCTTGCTTAATGATTTATTGTTGTCAGATTTAACGGACGATGAAATGGAAAGGGCAATATTTGGTTTTATAGCCGAAAGAATGATGGACGAGGAGTCTCACCCATATATAGACGACTTTTTTGACGAATTTAAAACCATTTATATATATGGTGAACAAATCATACAACAAATAAATAAACTGTCGGAGTTGTTTGAAATCCTTTTTGATGAATTGTACGCTTTTGAAAAAGAAGTAAACGAGATTATTGCCGCAAATATCGGTTCGATTGAATCTCATCAACAGGTGATGAGTAGTCATGCAGAAATGGTTCAACCTTTTAGTGATGAGACTTCCGGCGGGGAATTGGGTGTAATGATGGAAGCTTTTAAGTTTGCAGTTGATACGGCACTACATGGTTTAGCAACAGGTATTGACGTTATATATCATACCGGTAATTCTGCAATAGAGGCTAATAATGCAAGGAATGCAATAGTTTACGATGAAAGAGATGCGCATATGCGCGCTTCCATGAATAGCGCAATTAATGCCGGGGCAGCTTTTGGAGTACCGTGGCTTAGCAGTAATATCAGCGATATAACGCCTGTAGCTTGGGATACTGTAGACCTTGTTGAAGCGCATCGCAACACTAATTTAAATATGATTAGAGAACATTTAGGCGATGATTTAGCAAATGAAATTGAAGCAACACCGCGGGCAAGAGGATTCGTTCAGCACCAACAAACGATATATGCAGCCAACAGGGAACTTAACGAAATTTTAATGGAAGTAGGACTTGCACCACTCCCGCCTACCCTTGAACCGGATGAAGGATATACAGGTGACAGCGGTTGTTTTGTTTGGACACCATGGGTGTTTTTGCAGCAGAAGGATGGACAATGTACATTCCAGCGTCATCCAAAGGGACCATTTGCCGGTATTATGCCCTCAAATCAAAGAAGAACATGCGGCCATAAAAGTGTTACGGAATTTTGCAGATGCCCTGTTATTAATGATAAAATTATACGAATCAATCATGATTTGGCTTTAGCTACTAAAATTGCATTTATATTAAGCACAGTATTCCCGGGAGCGGCGGAAGCCACATCCCCCCTCGCCATAAACCCCACAGGGAGAATAGAAACCGTACCATTCCGTGACGGCGTACACTTTGACCATATGGGCAACGGAATGAAAATACGCACAAGCTGGGTAGCACCCAACACCGCACTGTTGGTGCGCCCTAACGCAAACGGACAAGTATTAAGCGGACGCGAACTATTTGGAGACAGTACAATAATGCGGAACGGACAACCTGCCGCCAACGGATTTGAAGCATTGCGCGACCTTGTAGGCAGTGACATTTTTGACAGAAACAACCCGTACTGGAATGAACTTTACTTATGGTTTGACAAAAACACCAACGGCATTGTAGACGCGGGCGAACTTGTGCCATTATCTGAAACAGATATAGAATTCTTTGACCTTAATTATGAAAATTCCGATTTTATAGACAAAAACGGAAACTTCTATAAACAAATAAGCACCGCAACCATGCTTGACGGCTCCGAAGCGGAATTTATAGATATCTGGTTTATAAGAAATATACCGCTGCCAAACGTTACGCCGGCCGCCGCGCCTGAAATATTCGGCATATCGGCAATGAGCAGTAACAATGAAGACCTACGCCGCAGAGTAGAAGCCCTGCCGCAAATAAGCGCGTTCGGCATTGTATATGACCTACACACCGCAATGATGGCGGACGAACAACTATTGATACTTGTTGAGCAATTTACCACGGAAGAAAACCCAACCATACGCGAAAACCTTGTACCCCAAATTATTCACAGGTGGACAAGCATAAACAGCGGTTTTTTTGAATGGCCGGACTACGAGATTGTTCAGCAACTCTCCATAGAAGAGAATCCGGACATAGACAGTGACCTTTTTACACAAATTGCACCCATGCAGGCAAGCACGACCGGCAGTTTCCCTAATTTGGCGGCACTTGAAGCCTTAACAGGTGAACGATACACAGGTCAAATACATCATGGGTCTACGGCGGTTATTAACCGCGGCTTTGATAGGCTGGCAAATACATTATACGCCATATTAGATGCACAAACCCATCTTTGGTATTTGTATGAATTGGCGGAAGTAACAGGCGGCACAAAAGATTTCCCCGTATTCGATATAACACCTGTTGCATATGAATTGCTGCGTATCGCGGCAACCGACAGAGAAAAAGGCGAAACGTTAATACTTGATTTTGTACGCAGCCTTCAAACACTGATTATGCTTGATGCCGTGAATTTAAGTGAATTCCGCGCTGTGTTAGCTGCCGAAGATACACTTTTTTGTATGTTTGTTGATATTGCACAAAAAAACCCCGATGAGATAATTTGGGGAACAGCCGAAGATGACACAATAAACGTAAATAGTAATATTTCAAAAATCATCTTACCAATGGGCGGCAACGACAAAATAAACATCAGCGGCGGCAACCACACGTTGCGTAGCTCTCATGGCAACGACACGATAACAATAACAAACGGCAATAACACCATCGACCCGGGTACGGGTAACAACATCATAACAGGCGGAGTAGGAGTAGACACCTATGTTATCGGCAGGGGCTACGGACACAACACAATAACCGCAAACAGCGGGTGGTCTTCTTTGACAAGTGACAGATTACGGTTTAAGGACGGAATAACACCGGAAGATGTATACTTTATCAGAACCGGAAACAACCTTGAGGTCTATATTGTTGAACCGGCAACAGAACTAAGTTCTGCAAAGGCA